>Ga0302314_10000530_pt1 | contig 70645 bp, 116 predicted proteins | sample III_Palsa_N2_3_FD_200533 | JGI IMG/M metagenome (GOLD analysis project Ga0302314, IMG submission 200533) | Peat permafrost microbial communities from Stordalen Mire near Abisko, Sweden - III_Palsa_N2_3 | ecosystem: Environmental > Terrestrial > Soil > Palsa > Peat permafrost | place: Sweden...
CATGGTGGTGGCGGCATCGGACTGAGACAGAGCACCTGCGCCAATTGGCGCACCTGCCTTGCGGTCTTCAGCCTCAATCTGCGTGAGGCGAGCGGCCACCATGGCGCGCTGGCTCTCATTCAAGTGCCGACGATGCATGTTGAGCGACAGCACGAATTTCAGCGGCTCTTTGCCGTGGTAGGTCTTCGTCTGCGGCTTCACCTTCGCGCGCTGGCACGCGAGGTAGCGGTTGCGACCGTCGAGGATCTTCCCCTCATACAGCCAGATTTTTTCCTTCTGCCCGTTCATCTTGATGTCGAGCACCAAGTCATCGAAGGCCTGTCCTTCGATCAGCGGGAATATCTCCGAATAGCGATGAAACTTCATGGCGCTCCGGCGCCCTGCGTGTCTGCGGTCATAGGATTGTTTCCCCAGGAAATGCACTCGGCGCAGTACTGCGGCTGCGTCGGGTGCGGTTTGAAATGTGAGCCGCACCCTGCGCAGTGCGGACCGATGCAGCGGCAACGCGAGATGCGCGGCGGCAATTCGATTGATGGGTCGCGGTCTTTCATCGCGTTAGTACCGAGAGTGTTTCTGTGAGTTGGTTACGCAGTTCCGCCACCGTGCGTTCTGCGTCATCGAGCCTGCGGCGGAGTTCCGCCTTGATGGGATCCACCTCTATATAGACGGGAGCCGAATAGCCCAGGTCGATGGCCTCCCATTCAAATGCGCTGTGAATTCCGCGCTCTGCGGCGAGCTTCTTGAGCTGGTGGCTGCGCTCAACACCGATGCAGTGCTCGCGATTCGGATTGAGGCAATCGGAGAGGTAGCGTGTGGCGCTGCCGATATCCTTGTGCGGCCAGAGTTTGTTCGCGACAAACTTGCGGCCGAGCCGATCTATAAGGGCCGTGTGCACTTCCAAGATGCTCTCGGGAGTGGCGCCATTGAGTGATCGCAGAGCGACGGTCACGTCGCGCACCGGATATCAATATGTGCTGCGACTAGATGCGACTTTCTCGCAAGCACACATGGTTGCGAAATGTTCAAATCCTCAACCATGAGCCTCGCATCCCCCTTGCTACGAATTGTTTTCAGCGCCGGAAAGCTGCGCGACAGGTTTTGTGTTTCAGCTGAAATGGCAATCGTTGTCACTTTTGTGACGTGCGCACGGTCCGCACTGCTCTGCTGTGGCGCAGCATCCGCACTCACTGCGCCACGGATGGATATAAGAAATTGCAGGAGCGAAGACTCAGCCCCTACGGCCGCAGGTGGGATGACCTGCCCGTTCACGCCAGCCCCCACGATTCAGGCCGCCCGCCGGCGCTGCTTGCCGAAAACATCGGGACGCAGCTGTTCGCGGGTAACTCTGCCTTTAGTGCAGTGTTCGATCGCTGGCCACCACTTCGCTTCGAGAAGTGTCTGGGCGGACAGCCAATACGAGATAGTGCTTTGCCCGAACGCCGGGCGCTTCATGAACGCCGCGATGCCTTCAGACAGCGCGACTTGGCTCCCGCCACCGTGTTCGACAGCGTCCCGGAGTGCGCGAACGTGGGCCGGTTCACCAGAGTGGTCCGGCTCCCGGGTGGGTGCGATGTTCTTGAGTTTAGTCTTCATAGGCTGCGAGACTATCAGCATACTCATGCGCAGTGCAATGAGTATGCTGAAGTGAACGCAAACGTGACAGCCTATGAGTCGACTGATACGGTGAGCCGCTTGGGTTTACCGGCAGTTATTGAGATGGCGACTGAGAAACGACAGAAGGAGCCCTTCCCTGTCGGACCTGATGGCAAGACTGCCAATCAGCGGCTGCGGGACGTGCTCGCCTCACATGCCACAATCCGGACTCAGGCGGTACTACTAGAAGAGTGCCGACGGATCGCCCAAGGCGTGCCAGGGGTCGCTCCCGGGCAGACCTCTATCACCAACTACATCAACGATAGGGATAACCTGCAAAAAGGCTCCTATGCGGGGATAATCGCGGACGCGCTGGGCATCCGCACGGTGTGGCTGCAATACGGCATCGGGCTGCCCACCACTGTGCGCGCCGGCGGCTCAGTCCTAGACCAGCTGCTAGCCGAGCTGCAGCAGCGCACGCACAAGTAACCTACCAGCCCGACTCGGACCGACGAAAAGCCCTGCGCCCCTAACGGAGCGTGGGGCTTTTTGCTATTTCCCCTGAGTAAATCCCTGACTTCCTAGCGGACCACACGGAATATATGTTTTCTTGAATCAGCATACTCATTGACACCCTTCAATGAGTGTGCTGATATGGCGCCTTGCTAGCCAAGGAGGCCACCATGCAACGCAGTCAGACACAGATACCCACACGCACGGCGCCCGCCGCTGCCGAATCGCTCCCCAGCTGGCGTCTAGACCAGCTGGCCGACAAACACGCTTTCGAGCCTATCGAGCCGGAGCCCGAAGACATCGCCGCCGATGACGCCGGGGTCAGTCGCTTCGGGGAGCTGTAGCCATGTCGCCAGCCATCAAAGAAATGCTCGACCGCGTGCGCCGCGGCGATGTCCCGACTACCGATGAATTCGCGCAGGAGTTCGCGGAGATTCAGGAAGAGATCAAGTCCGGCGCGCCCACCGCTCCGACTGTGCAGGTTGTCCAGCTGGACGCGGCCACCGAGCGCGCGTTCCTGACCCTCGTGCTCAAGCGCCTTGAGCAAACCGAAATGCCGAAGCTGATCGCGGCCATCGAAACGATGCGCCGGCAGATGGGCATGGAGTCAATCCTGTTTAAGCGCATGGGGGACTACCTGTGATTGCTCACTACATCCATACGGCCACGTGGACTACGGCCGTGCGTGACGTGTTTTTGTTCGGGTGCGCGGTGTGCGCGCTGATAGTCGGCTGCGATGCCTTCAATGTCTGGCGCGCCAAGGCGAGGGGGTAACTATGTTTCTTTGGACAAAAACTGAGGTCGCCGTACTCGGAGCGATCTTTATCGCCGTCGCGACCGCATGGGGATGGGCCGTCTGGGTCGGCGCTCCGATGCTGTGGCATCACATCCACACAGGAGCGCTCTGACATGCCAGCCATTCTTAGCGGCCGATTCCATGACCGGCGCAACGCTGAGCAGCTGCGCCGGCATGACAACCTTGAAGAGAAGCGCTTCGCGGTCCGCGTTGGCCGCAATCCGAAGGAGCGCGCACGAGTGGCGCCGCTGGAGATCACCCGGATTCAGGTAACGGGCTCCGACATCGAGCGCGCACGTCTGGCACCCGTCCGCGCCGAAGCATGGCGCGACCGGCTGCGCCAGTACCGCGAGCGCTTCAAGTTGCCCGACTGCCTGCGGCTCCAGGCCTAACTAATTTTCACATCATCGAAAGGGAAGTCCATGAACGCACAAGCACACGAAGTCGCAACCCTCACGCGCATGGAGCCGCCGCAGCTGACTCCATTGCAACAGATCCAAATGGAGATCCTGCGCGAGCCCAACCCGGAGCTGTTCAAGGCCCGTATGGAGATCTGGCGCGAGTTCAAGGCCATGCAGGCCGAGAGCGCCTATGTCACCGCATTCGCCGAGTTCAAAAAGAACGCGCCGGCCGTGGTCAAGGATCTGCATAACGACCAGTTCGGATCCGACTATGCATCGCTGGGCAATCTGGTGAACACCACCAATGCTGCGCTTGGCCAGTTTGGGCTGAATGCTCGTTGGAGCGTGGACCAGACGGACCCCTCGTGGATCAAGATGACATGCATCCTGTCCCACATCGAGGGACATAAAGAGTCGGTCACCATTGCCGGGCCGCCGGATACCACGGGCAAGAAAAACGACCTTCAGATGATTAAGTCGACGCTGACTTATCTGGAGGGCGCGACCTTCCAGGCCATCACCGGCGTCGTGGCCCGCGAGTATAGCCAGGACGATGACGCCAACGGCGCAGGGCGCGCGACTGCCACCGGCGCTGCTGGTGCGCCGGCCGGGACTGCGACCCCTGTCCGCCGCGGCCCGCAGCCGCCGGAAGGATACGAGCCGTGGGCCGAGGCCCTGAAGGTCAAGGCCGAAGAGGGCAAGGAGCCGTTGCTCAAGGCGTGGAAGGAATCTCCCATGGAGAAGCGCACGTTCATGGCCAACCACGAAGGCGCCCGCTGGGCCACGCTCAAGCGGCAGGCCGACAAGGTTACGGCCGCCGCTACGGCCACCACGGGAACGCCGCAGAAATGAAGCGCCGCCCAACAATCGCGAGTCTCAAGGCGGCGCTCGAAATGCGCGTCGACGGCGTGCTGTTCTGGACGGTGCCCCCGAAGGGGCACCCGGACCTTCGCGGGCAGATTGCCGGGACGCCGACCCCGAACCATTGCGGCAAGGTCTACTGGATCATCCAGTTTGCCGGCCGCAAGTATCGGCGATCGCAGTTGATCTATGTCATGACCCGCCGCCGCTGGGCGCGTGGCCACGTGGATCACCGCGACGGCAATTCGCAGAACGATGCGCCGCTCAACCTGCGCGATGCAACGCCAACGCAGAACGCCTGGAACCATAAGACGCGAAAGCGCAGCAAGCGCGCTGACCTGCCTATGGGAGTTCACCCTGCACGCACCGCCGGACGGTACGAGGCGCGCATCGCCGTGAACAAAAAGAAAATCTACCTGGGCACCTACCCGACACCGGCCGCGGCCGCGTCGGCATATCAGGCGGCCCGGGTTACACACTTTGGGGAATACGCATGAAGTTCAAAATCATTGATTGCGAGCAGCGCAGCGACGAGTGGCGCATTGCCCGCATGGGACGCCTGACCGGCTCCCGCGCCGTAGACATGATGGCCCGCGTCAAGAGCGGCGGCTACTCCACGGCGCGGCGCAATGTCATACAAGCAATGGCATTGGAGCAAGTCACCGGCAGGCCGGAAGAGCAAGGCCCGCAGACCTATGACATGCGCCGCGGCTCAGAGAAGGAGCCCGAAATTATCTGCGCATATGAGGCGCTGACCGGCGAGATCGTGCAGAAGACCGGGTTCCTGGCCTGCGAGTCGATCATGGCCGGGTGCTCGCTGGACGGCCACGTCAATAACTTCGAGGGCATCCAGGAGCTGAAGGCGCCGAAGCAGGCAACGCACTTCGACTACCTGCAAGGCAGGGTAGTCCCGGCCGAGTACTACTACCAGTGCGTCCACAACCTGTGGGTCACCGGCGCGCAGTGGTGCGACTTCATCAGCTGGCATCCGGACTATCCGGCGCACATGCAGATTTTCCGCAAGCGGATGCTGCGTGACGAGGCGCTGATGGAGACCTACGGCGCCGAGGTACACCGGCTACTCGCCGAGGTCATGGTCCGGGTCGCAGAAATCCGCGCATATAGAGAGGAAGCGGCATGAACGCAGCAACGAAAGCAGTAGAGGCGCTGATCGCCTCCCCGGGGACCGCGGTAGCGCTGACCGTCAAAGAGCGTGCCGTAATTGCCCTGGCCATCCCGGCAGAAAAGGAAACCGCGCTCAAGACGCTGGCGCAGTCGACAAAGGACATTGTCGCCATCACCAACGCCGACGGCCGTGAGCAGGTCTACCGGGCGCGCATCACACTCAAGAATGAGCGCGTCGCCATCAAGGCCGCAGGCAAGACGGCGCGCGAGGATGCGACGGCGTTGTCCAAGGCCGTCATCGCTTTGGAAAACGGTCTGGTCGCCATCATCGAGCCCGAAGAGGAACGACTCCAGAAGCTACAGGACGAATACGACCAGCGTGCCGAGGCATTGAAACAGGCGCTGATCGAAAGGGAACTGGAGCGCACGCGGCTGATTCGCGAGCGCATCACCGAAATGCGCGAGGCCGTGCCCGCGTCGATTGGGCGCAGCGCCGAAGCGATCCTTGACCGCATCGGTGAAATCGAGCGCGAGGTCATCGATGAATCTTTCGGCGAGTATCAGGTAGAAGCCGAAGACGCCCGGTTGGCATCGATCGCCCGCCTGCGCGAGATACACGCGGCGGCCGTGGCGCACGAAGCCGAGCAGGTCCGTATTGCCGCCGAGCGCGTCGAGCTGAACCGCCGGCGCGCTGAGGATGCCGAGCGGGATCGCAAGGCCGCGGAAGAGCGCGCCCACACGGACAAACTGTTGCGGGATATCACCGCGATCGCCGAGCAGCCGCAGAAGCTACGCGGTGCCAGCCGTGCGCAGATCCTGCAAGCGCTCGAAAACGCGAAGCTGTGGCCGGTCAATGCCGCGATCTTCGGCGCCCTGGTCGCCGTGGCTCAGGCTGCCAAAGCGGCGTCTATCACGGCCATCGAGGGAGCGCTGGTCACCCATGACCGCCGCATCGAAGACGAACAGCGCGAGGCGGCAGAGCGGACGCGCCAAGCGCAGGAGCGTGAGCGGCTGGCGAAGCAGCAGCGCGACGCCGACGAACTGGCGCGCCGTGAGCAGGCTGAGCGCGATCGACAGGCCGAGGCACAGCGACGGGCCGATGCGGAGGCCGCCCGCAAGCAGGCCGAGGCGGAGCGCATCGAGCTGGCGCGCGGAAACCCACCGACCGCACACGACATTCTGGTGCTGGTCGCAACAGAGCATTTGGTGCCGACCCACGTGGCACTCGAATGGATTCGCAATATCAATTGGCAGGAGGTCCCTTGAGTAACTTGAACATGGTGCAGCTGATCGGCCGACTCGGCCAGGATCCGGAGCTGAAGAATCTTCCTAGCGGCAACAGCGTGGTCAACCTGCGCATTGCCACGTCGGAGACCTGGAAGGATAAGGAAAGCGGCGACCGCAAGGAAAAAACCGAGTGGCACAGCGTCACGATTTACGGCCGCACGGCTGAGGTCGCGCAGCAGTACACCGAAAAGGGTTCGCTGGTGTACATCCAGGGCCGTCTACAGACTCGCAAGTGGCAGGACAAGAATGGCGCCGACCGCTACACCACGGAGATCGTCTGCGAAAACTTCCGAATGCTGAGCCGCAAGCAAGGCGACGAAGGCGGCGGCGAGCAGCGACAGCAGCGCTCTCAGGCGCAGGGCCGCCAACCGGCCGCAGGCAATACGGACGCCCCCGGCTCGGTGCGTGACGAGTTTGATGATGACATCCCGTTCGGCTTCATCATCGCGCCGCTCTTTGGCTTGTTGGCGGCCGCTGCGCACTGCGTGACCTATGTCTCTTGAGGCTGGACAAGCAATGGCAACACGGGGCAGCGGCAGCGGCCGCCCCCCGATCCTGCCACACGAGTATGAACAGGCTATCTGCGCTCTGCGTGCGTGCACCAGCATCGATGAAAGCCGGTACTGGTCGGACAAGGCCGAGGCCATTGCCGCGTGGGCGAAGATTTATCGCTCGAAGGATGCCGACATTCTGGCGAAACGCCTGAAGCTGCACGCATATCGCCGCATGGGCGAACTGGCGCAGGAGTTGCGCCCAGGGTCCAAAAAGCCGCTAACGAAGGCATCCCCGGGTCCGGCCTCGCTATTACGCGAGAATGGTCTTTCTGCTTCGCAGGCAACCGATGCCGTCTTCGTCGGACGGCTGCACGAGAAAAAGTTCATCGATGCCGTAAAGCGAGAGATTCCTCCATCGCCAACAAACTTACGCTTAGAGCATCGGGAGGGAAAATACAGCGACGCCTACGAATTCATGTTACGCGAAGCGATGTTTGCCCAGACGGCACGGGCGATCGCGAAGCGAGATCCAAAACAGATTGCCAAAGGGCTAGACGATGGAGAGTGCCAGCGTCTCTATACGATGGTTTGTGAAGTGTCTGAATGGTTTGACGCGCTGGAGCACGCGCTATCGGTTAGAGAGTTTGCGGATGCACCACATCGATTACGAAGGTGGCGGCCGTAGCTCGCGTCATTCTTATGGGCAAGGGTGCGCCAATTGGCGCACCTGCCTGGAGGTAGTTTTGGACATTGGCGTAGTTAAGGTCACGGGGCGAGAGAAGGTCGGGCTGATGCCGGCCGACAGCGACGCGGAGGAAACCATTGGCCGCATGGGCGATGGTGAGTACGCGCTGTGCAAACTCAAGCGCGTGCGTAGCCCGAAGTGGCATCGCATGTACATGGGCATCTGCCGGGTCATTGGCAAGAATCAGGATCCGCAGCGCTCCCAGCCGTGCATTGACTACTTCGTGCGGATCATGGCCGGGCACTACGAGACGGTCATCGCCGCCGGGCGCCAGGAAAAGGTCCCGAAGCGGATCGCCTTCGATGAGCTGACCGCCGATGAATGGGAAGAGATTTGGCCATCCCTGGAGCTGGCCATCAGGGAAAACTTTGGCGAAGAGTATTTGAAGGACGTGGCGTGAACCTGCGGAAGCGCGCGCAAGGCCGGGAATGCCGGGTGCAGCTGCCAGTGTGCAATCACAACCGGGAAACCGTTGTGCTCGCCCACGTGAAGGCCGGATGGTTCGGCATGTCGATCAAGCCGCCGGACATTCTCGGCGTCGATGCTTGCTCGGCCTGTCACGACGAGATCGACCGGCGCACGCAGATTCTGGAAAAGGAATTTGTGGAGCTGGAGACGCTGCGCGCGATGTACCGGCAAATAGTTGAGCTATGCAAGGAAAGGATTATCAAATGGTAACGGAACACCAAGTCTCAATGGTCTCGCCGGCGATCGTGGCGAGGCCGTCAGTCGTCTGTCCCTACTGCGAATGCCCGGCGCCGCTGGTGCGCGGCAAGCTAATCTATCCGCGCTGGCCGGACCTGTGGGAGAAGCCGTTCTACATGTGCATTGCGGACCGCGCATGGGTCGGATGCCATGAGGGCACCGCGAAGCCGCTGGGCAGGCTCGCCGACTCCGCGCTGCGCCAGGCAAAGCAGAGCGTGCACTCCGCATTCGATCCGCTGTGGCAGGCCGCTCATGACGCCTACGAGGGCGCTGTCTCGGACCGTGTCTACCGAATCGCGCGCCATCGCGCCTACGCATGGCTCGCTGCCCACCTGGGCATCGCCCGGGATGAATGCCATGTGGGAATGTTTGATGTAACGACCTGCACCCGCGCGGTCGATCTGATTCGCACGCTGGCGCCGACTCCCAAAACTATTCGAGCGTGGGCCAAGGCCCGCAGAGGTGCGTGATGTTGATCCTTACCCGGAACATTGGCGAGCTGGTGTGCATCGGCGATGACGTGAAGGTCACCGTGCTCGGCGTGCGCGGCCATCAGGTCCGCCTGGGCATCGAGGCGCCCCGATCGATGATCGTGGACCGTGAGGAAATTCGGGAGCGCCGGCTGGCCGACGGCAACCCGAACCAGTGGCCGGTCAATGGCGACGGCGCCGCGGTGGAAGCATGAACAGCGAAGTGCAACGCCTGACGGCTGCCTGCCTTGCGCATCGCGGGTGCTGCGGTACGGAGCACGACCCTCCTAACGGCAAGCTGCATGGACACTGCGTGGTCTGCGGCGTGCCGTGGCCATGCGATACCGCCAAGAGCTTCATGCCAATCGTGGCGCCGGCGGAAGCCGCGGGCGGCCTAAAGATCATCGTGGAGCGACTGCTGGAGCTGGTCGAGGGCCGGTGTCCCGACTGCGGGAGCCAGGAGCTGCACAGCGCGTCGCTGAATTCGCATGAGGCCGTGTCCTGCGGCGCTTGCGACTGGATCCGCTCCTATCAGCAGATGCGCGAGGAAGCGATCGAGGCGGTGGGAGCATGATTTGCCCATGCGGGGGCCAGACGCGCGAGCACGAGGTGCATACCGGCCGCGTCGTTACTTGCGTGGCGTGCGGCAGGCGCGAGCTATTCCCATTCCGTCGAGCCCTGGCGGTGCCGGCAGCGGCCGCTGTGCCGCAGCCGGTCATTGAGCCGGAATCACAGCAGGATCTATTCGCATGAGCGCGCCGGGCCCAATGAGCCGTCTCGAGAGGAAATCAGCATAATGAACCTGACAGCTGAAGAGGTGAAGATGCTGACTGATCGCGACCGGCCGGCATGGCAGGCGCGGCAGCTGGAGCATCTGAACATCCCCTTCCGCCGCCGCACGGACGGCACACTGATCGTGCTGCGGGAAGATGTACGCATGACGTTCGACAAGCCCGTCACGAAGCGCGAGCCGCAGTTGAGGTTGGCATGAACAGACCACGGACGAGGGACCGTCATTTGCCGAGCGGCGTCTATTTGAAACATGGCGCCTACTACCATGTGCGCCGCGGCAAGTGGGAACACATCGGCACCGACCTGCGCACTGCGCTGGCGCGCTATGCCGCGAACATGGAAGAGCCGGGCGGCGGCATGTCCGACTTGATCGACCAGGCCTTCCCCGTCATCACCCGCAATGCGTCGAAGAACACAATCGCCGCCTACAAGCAAGCGGTCCGCCGTCTGAAAAAGGCACTGGTGGAGTTCAGCCCGGACCAGATCCGGCCGAAGCATATTGCTGGGCTCAAGCTACAGCTGGCCAAGACGCCGACCATCGCGAACCTGTGCGTGACCGTTCTGCGGTTGGTCTTCACGTTCGCCGTCGAGAATCAGCTTGTCGACTCCAACCCGGCCGTGGGCATCAAGCCGTACCCGGGGCGCAAGCGGGACCGGCTCCTATCCTTGGATGAGGTCTGGGCCATCCGGGGAAAGTCGGCGCCGTTGATGCAGGTCATCATCGACCTGTGTATGCGGACCGGCCAGCGCATCACGGACGTGCTGGGCATCCGCCGGGCGGACCTACTGCCCGAGGGCATCCGGTTCAAGCAGCAGAAGACGAAGGCGAAGGGCATCGTGCCTTGGACGCCAGAGCTTGAGGCGATCGTGGCCCGGGCCAAGACGCTCAACGGCAACGTCAGCTCGATGACGCTGCTGCACTACCGTGGAAAGCCGCCACGCTACGCCACGGTGCGCCGGCAGTGGCAGGCCGCCGTGAGGGCCGCGGGTGTCCAAAACGCCCGCCTGCACGATCTGAGAGCGTTTGCGGCGACCTGGGCGAAGAAGCAGGGCCTGAACGCCCGGGCTCTCATGATGCACGCCAGCGACAGCCAGACGGATCGCTACCTACGTGACAAGGAAGAGCCGACGGCGCAGGGGCCAAGTTTCGATCACCTGATGGACAAGGGGTCGGGGTGATGGCGCGACCGAGGCTTAGCGACCTGCATTTGCCGCGGTGCGTATATCACAAGCACGGCGCCTATTACTTGGTTCGCGGTGGCAAGTGGCTCCCGCTGGGCGATGACATTGAGGCTGCGCTGCTGGAATACGCGCGCATCTGCAAGGCGGATCCGGGGGCGACTGCCGCCAAGGTGGCGCAGCGTGTCTACGTAATTTCCGCCCGTTCGATGGTCAAGATTGGCATTGCCGCCGACCCGAAGGGGCGTGTGAGCCAGCTGGGTACCGGAAACCCTGATGTCGTCGGGCGGCCAGCCTACATGTCGGCGCCACTGCTCGACGCCAGGAGCGTCGAGCTTCAAGCGCACACCGCCTTGGCGGCCTATCGAGTGCGCGGCGAGTGGTTCCGATGCTCCAAAAAACTGGCCATCGCCACGGTAAAGAATCTTGAAATCCTTAGACAGTCCAATAGACGCAGTTACAGGGGACCTGATGAATCAGCTACTTAGGGCCGTGTCGAATAATAGGCCATTAGTCTCCAGAACCGAGACTAAGACCTTATCACGTCACGGAAATTCGGCAATCCGTGTCCAATTCAATCGATCCGGTTACGGTGATTTTTCACTAGAAAAATCAACATGCGGGTTTCGAGTATTAGACAGCTTTTGCCCCGGCGGTGCCGTATGAGCGCCCCCAAGGAAGCCTACCCGCTCAACTGGCCCGCCGGCTGGCGTCGCACTGAATCGTGGCGCCGGACGAATGCCCTGTTCCGCGACGGCAACGGCGCATCCGCGGGGCGCATCCATGTCGGCCAGGGCACCAATCGGATCCTGCGTGAGCTGCGGGCCTTTGGCGTCAGCCAGGACACCGTCGTTATCTCCAGCCACCTGCGGCTGCGTACCGATGGCCTGCCCTACGCCACCCAGGCCACCGCGAACCTTGACCCGGGCGTGGCCGTCTACTGGACGGACGGCAAGCGTCAGCGTTGCATTGCGGTCGATCGTTACTCCCGGCTGGCGGACAACATGGCCGCGATCGCCGCGACCCTGGACGCCATGCGGGCCATTGAACGCCATGGCGGGGCCGAGATCCTGGACCGTGCCTTCACCGGCTTCATTGCCCTGCCGGCGCCTGAGCAATGGTTCCAGGTGCTCGGCGTAGGTGCCAACGCGAGCCGCGAGGAAATCGACACCGCATTCCGCCGCAAGGCAATGGAGAGCCACCCGGACCGCGGCGGCGATGACGTGGACATGGCCCGGCTCAATCAAGCCCGTGCCGATGGGCTGGAGGCGCGGACATGACCTTTCTACGCATCATCGTCCTTTGCCTCATGTGCCTGCTGTGGTCGCCGTTCGTCGCGATCGGCTTCGTGTGCTGCCTCATAGGTCACGGGTGGAACCTGGGCTTCGAGCTGTACAAGACGTGGTTCACGAGTCTGAAGCCATGACCGCGCCACTATCTGAAGGCGCGATCCGCGCCAGGGCATCCAACCGCTGCGAGTGCAAGGGCGGTGCCTGTGGCGAGCGTCACCGCGTCGGCCGATGCAGCCGCAGCAAGGCGTTCAGCCAGAAGGCGCAGTTCAACAGCGCGCTCGTGGTTGTCGACGGCAAACTGCTGTGCACGATCTGCGCGGCCAAGATCGAAGCCAGGGCGGAGCGATCGGCGCCATCGGTGGCGGCATGAAGTCGCGCCCCATCCTCATGAGCGCGCCGATGGTGCGCGCGATCCTCGAAAATCGTAAAACCCAAACCCGTCGGCTCGTGACCGAGGCGCAGGACATGCACATCCAATGGTGCGGCGGCGGCCCGGACGAAGAGCAGGCAGAGCGCGACGGCGTGTGGCTGACCTACGGCGACACCGTGGATGACAACGGCAAGGACACCGGCCAGCAGTGGCGCCTTTACTCGGCCGAATACCCCGAAGAGGGCTGCATTCCCCTGGGCCAGTTGTACGGTGCCGTCGGTGACCAGCTGTGGGTGAGGGAGACGTGGGCCAATATCGCCCTGACCGGCTATTCGCCGGTGTACTTCTATCGCGCGGACGGCGATGGATTACCACCGAGGGATGACCGGGCCACACACAACAAATGGCGCCCCTCGATCTTCATGCCGCGTGAGGCATCCCGCATCACGCTGGAGATCACCGGCCTGCATCTCGAGCGGCTGAATGACATCAGCTGCGAAGACGCCAAGGCCGAAGGCCTCTCATGGGTCGGCGACGGCGGCACGCCTTACGGCATCCCCGGCATGGCGGAGAGCTGGAGCGCTGATCCGCGCATCAGCTACCGCGCGCTGTGGGAATCAATCAATGGTCCGGGCTCATGGGCGCGCAACCCGTGGGTCTGGGTAATCGAGTTCAAGCGCATTTCACAAGGATAAAGAGACATGAAGAAGATCATTGCACTGGCGGCCCTGGTCGCCCTGGTCGGTTGCACGGACACCGACATGGCGTCCTTTGGCGCTCTCGGAAGGCCAGGCCACATCACGTGCTACAGCGGCACATTGCAAATCTACGATGGGACCAGCACCGGGAAGATTCAGACCGTTAGTCAGTCTGACGGGTGGGAGTTCGAGGACGCGGCCGACCACCATTTTGTCCGTGTGTCCGGCGCCTGCGTGATCCGCAATTGAGGGGAAGCGCAATGAGAGAACTGACAGCCCACAAAATCAACCCCGCAAATGACGTGCTGACCGTGCACGCGCTGGACCAGCCAGGATCGGGAGGCGCAAACCATCTGTACGAGATCCGCGGGTATGACACCGGATCCAATGCGAGCGACCCGTTCTTTGGTCGCTACGGCAAGTCTGCCGACCATTCCACGGTGATATTCCAGAATGGCCCCATCGCCGAGGTCGGCGTCAATGGCGTGACCCATGAGGCGCTGCTGGCGATCCTGATAGATCGGCTGGAGTCATTCCAGCGCGGGCCGTATGCGTCGCCCGACAACAAAGAGGCGCTGTACTCCATGCGCGCGGCGCTGCACGCCCTACAGCGTCGCACGCTGAAGCGCATGGCCCGCGGCGTCGAGGGCACACACCATGTCTGAAGAGAGACTGCCCATCACGCAGACGATCGAGCGTCTGAAGGCGGCGAAGCTGAACGAGTACGAGCACGGCGGGGGCCGCCTGTACTTCGAGGATGCCAGCGGCGGCCGTGACCTGATTGCCGACTTCTACGGCGAGGGCCACTACCGAGACTTCATCATGCGCCTGATTCATGAGGCCGTGGCCATGGAGCCGCCGCTTGGGCCGTCGAAGGCGCTGCCCGAGGTAGACCGCAGCATCCCGTGGAATCAGGGCGGCAAGGAGAGTTTCCTCGGCGCCAGCGGCATGAGCATGACGCACGATGAGCTGGCCGCCGAGCTGGGACCGGCGTACCAGCAGATTCAGGACGCCGGCTTCGTGCTGGTTCCGAAGATCATTCGTGAGCGCTGGTGGGAAGCGGCGCGACAGAAGACGCAGGCCGCATCGCTGGCCAAAGAGCGCGACAAGGCCGTGCAGACACTTATGGCAGCCGGGTACACCGACTGCGGGGGCGAGTACTGGAAACCGCCTCTCGGAAAGAATCCGCTGCCGGAGGTGGACCGCCTGCGCCGCATTATCAGCAACGCGCGCCAGTGGGCCGAAAGTATTCTCCCCAGACCCGGGCCGTACCATCCCGCCGTGGCCGCGCTGTTTGAAGAGGACATGCGGCAATGAGCGTCAATGACGATACCGCGGCCGCCTTCCGAGCCTTGGCCGCCGCGCAATTCAAATACCTGCTGTCGCCAGAGGGACAGTTGTACATGGAGCGGTTCAACGAACCCGTGATGGTCAAGCTCGCATGGCCACAGCGCATCATTGACCACCTGGGCCGCGAGCCGCAGGTCGGCGATTGGTTCTCCGAATGCTGCGAGGTGGATCTGTACCAAGTCGACGCCGATGATCTGGCGGTGCTGCTGGAGGAATATAGCGACTTCGACTCCGGCGGAAACTTCTGGATCAACAAGGCGTCCGCATTGCGCGATTTGCCGGACATCGAGTCTCGGCACCCACGCAAGAAACTCAGTCACTTCTACGGCTTCCTGTGGGAAGTCCCGCGCGGCGGTATTCGGTCGCTGGTTCTGCTGCCGAGGATTCGGCTGGCGACCGGAAGCGCCGTCGGGCTGGGCTTCTCATGGCTCACGGCCTGGCTGCACGTGTGGCTGTGGGGCCAGAACAGGCCGACCAAGAGTCACGGCCGTCTAATCGAGGTGCTGCCCTATGTGTGGATCCACTGGCACCGCGAGTACGGCGCCGGCGTGCATCTGCAATGGATCTTGTGGCGTGCGCACTTCTGGTTCTGGAGGAAAGAGTCATGAGCGAATCATCAAAGCTGCGGCAGCTGGCCAACGCGATCGATGAGCTGGAGCTGCTGAAGGGGTTCCTTTACGAGATTCCAGAGAACGAGGTGCGCGTGACTTGGCACTCGGCATCCTCCTGCCCCGGCTATAAGGAAATGGCCGCTGGCATATCGAGCATCGTCGCCGAAGGCATAGCCGTGTTCCGCGCCGAGGCGATCAAGCGAGCCGAGCAAGAGGTCGCGCGCTGCCGTGATGTCGTAGCCGGGGCGGAGGCATCCTGATGGGCTGGTCAATCGGATACGACAGCACATGGCGACGCGACATCGGCTACGGCGTGCCGGCGACGTGCGATCACCCTGGCTGCGGCGAGTCGATCGACCGCGGCCTGGGGTACGTGTGCGCGCACCAGACGCCATACGGCGGGGAGCATGGCTGCGGACTCTTCTTCTGCGGCAAGCACGCGAACGGCCGTCACCAGTGCGAGCGCTGCGCTGCCGGCCAGGATCCGTACAACCCGTTCGAGCCGACGCCGGACATACCGGAGTGGGTCGAATGGAAGCTGACGCATGAGAGCTGGCAGCGCTGGCGTGATGAGAACCCCGAAGAGGTCGCCAGGATGCGAGCGCAAATTTGCGCCGCAGGATCGGTAGTCAATCAAAGTTCTAGTACAGGAGAGAAGCCATGACCGAAACCGCTCCAACAATGACGCTTCCCGAAGAACTGCTGATGCTTACAGGCATGCAGCAGCGGGACCGGGGGTATACGGACTCGGTGATGCGCAGTGCGGCCAAGGAGATTGAGCGGTTGCGCATTGATGCAGCCAGATACCTCTGGCTGAACGAGGACGCTGATCGCTGCGCGCAGGTGGTCGCGGACGCGTACGACACATGGGATACCGACGTTCATTGGGATGAACACTTCGACGCCGCGATTACACACCAGATGGAACAGAACCAGCGATATAGCCTAGAGCAGCGCGTAGAGTCGCTGGAACAAGAGGTGGCGGAACTGCGCCGATTGCTGCTGCCATTGGATCGGCCATCTGTAGTCAATCAAGGAGAACAGCCGTGAACGGCTACATTGCGATCATGCCCGTATTGGGTGGCTATCGGTTCGTGATTATCGGCGCGAATGGCCGAGTGTGCAGCGGTGCGCGGATTAGGCCGTCACGACGAAGTGCCCGGCTCGATGGATGGCAACTATTATGTGCCAGCGCATCCGGCGACAATCAAGGACAAGACAATGGCGTTTAACAAGCTGAGCCCCGCGCAAGCAGAGCGCCTTGCGCTGCTGATCGAGGAATGCGGCGAGGTCGTGCACATCGCCTGCAAGGTGCTGCGGCATGGGTACGAGTCTTGCCATCCACAGAGCCGCGTCACTAACCGTGAGGAACTAGCCAAAGAGATGGGCGATCTTCGCGCGGCCATGATCCTGATGTGCCGGGCTGGCGATGTGGAAAAAGAGGACGTTCACCACCACGCAGATGACAAGTTAGAGGCTGTGCAAGAGTACCTGCACCACCAGCCCGGTAGGTTATTTCCCAGCGCAGGAGAACACCATGCCGGATGAGGCAGCAGCAATCAAATCCAAGGTCAAAGATCAATTCGCGATCGCGCGCGCCGGCGACGTGGTGTTCATGGAGGTCGATAACGACATCATGAGCCAGCCAGGCATGATGGCTCGCCTGCGTGGATACATCGAGGACCTTCGCCGCGACACGCAGGTGCACATCGTGTTCCTCGGCCGTGGGATGCGCGTGGCGCGGATCGCCGCCAAGGCCGAGGCATGATCCTCGCCAAACTGCACGTCGTGTTCATGTCGACCGGGATTTACAGCGACCGCAACGAGTACGCGCTGTTCATCACGCGGGATGAAAAGCTGGCCCAGTCCGCCGTGCTCGAGCTGGGGCGCCTGTTCACCCTGGTCGATTCAGTCCGCTCAGCCGACTGGGACAGAGGGGACGCGCTGAATGACGCGGCCGTCGCGGCGCTGCGCCGGGCGTTCCCGCACGCCGGGTTCAATGACTACATGTCGATCAATGACGATTCTAAGGCGTGGGTCTCTGAAGTCCCGGAGATGGCGGCCATGCCCGGGCTAGCCCCAGTGCTGGCCCTGGAGCAACCGGTGTGACTGCGCACACCTGCCACTGGCCCGGCTGCAAGGTCCACGTCCCTCCCCGCCTCTGGGGATGCGCGCCGCACTGGGCGATGCTGCCGTGGCATCTGCGCAAGGCGATATGGGACGCATACGTGCCCGGCCAGGAGATCACCAAGACGCCGAGCGCCGCGTACATCGAGACGGCATACCGCGTCGAGGCCTGGATCTTGGCGAACTACAAGCCCGTGCCGCCGCCCCCTCAAGGCGACCTCTTCGCGTGACCGAGCACGGCGCTGCCGGATAGGCGGCGGCGCCCTGCCCCGGCCGGTCCCGGCCCCGGGCGCCATAAAACGAACCGCGCGAATGCCTCAGCCGCACCAGAAATGTCAAGTTTTTCTGTTATTTAGCCCATCCGAAGTCTGTGCTTGACTTAGTCGGTGAATCACGGATAATAAGCCCCATAGACCGCTGATTTAGAACCTGACTACACGGAGCAACGCATATGTCACACGAACTGGATATGAGCACGGGCAAGGCGGCAATCGCCCTGCGGGGCGGCGCCAAGAGCGCATGGCACGGCTTAGGGCAGGAGATTCTGGAGGGGGATTCCCTGGAGACCATCGCCCGCAAGGCAGGCCTGGACTGGGAGGTTAAGACCGCCCCGGCCACCTATGTCGATGACCGCGGTCACGAGCATTCCATCCCCAACACGGTAGTTAACTACCGCAGCGACACCAAGGCGCCCTTGGGAGTGGTCAGCGCGAACAAATACAGCATGGAAGGCCGCCAGCCGCGCGACATTCTCGGATTTTACGCCGACCTCCTGCATAGCAATGGAATGGCCATTGAGACGGCCGGGTCGCTGCGGGGCGGCCGCATTGTGTGGGCACTGGCCAAACTGGGCTCCGACTATGATTTCCTGATGCCCGGCCGCGACAAGGTCACGGGTTACTACCGATTCCAGACCGGCAACGACGGCGAGAATGGCACCTCCGGAGTATTCACCACCATCCGGCAGGTTTGCGCCAACACCATGCGCGCGATCGATACCCGCGAGGCGGACAACATCTACCGGGTTTCCCACGCGCAGGAATTCGACCCCAAAGCATTCAAGGCTGCACTCGGACTCTTGGGCGCGCAGCACAAGGTAACCGCGCAGTTCTGGAACGCTCTTTGCGCCCGCAAGGTTTCCGATGCCGAGCGCCGCAAGTTTTTCTGCGATCTGTTTCGCCGCGATGTTGCCGAACTGGACGCGGTCAACGCCAAGGGCAAGCCGGCGATACCTGCCCGCACCCGCAACATGCTGTCCGAACTGGAGGCCGCTTACGCGAACGGCCCCGGCGCTGGCCTGAAGTCTGCCAAGGGTACGGCTTTCGGTTTGCTTCAGGCGGTTACCTACTGGACGGATCACAAGGCCGCATCAGTCGATAAGTACGGCGCCGGCGAATCTGCGGCCCGCCTGACCTCGGCATGGTTCGGTCTCGGTGAAGAGACCAAACAGGACGCGCAGTACCTGTGCGCGCAGCTGGCCGGATGCGAGGAATTGCTCGCCGCCTGAGTCTGGATCCTGTTGCGCTCTCACTTGAGAGCGCAGCGGGGATACAGACACGGCACTAACGGAGTTATAGACATGCCCCCCATCGGAACATTTTTGGTGTACGGCCCGGAGCTGCCGCCCCGCGTTTACATCCTGACTGCCGACCAAACGGAATCGCTTGCACAAGGCCTGCGGATCGCGCGCGACTCCCCGCGGGACGTTGAAATGTATGAGGCTCAGGCCTACGAGCGCACATTTTGCAAGGGCGCGCGCCGCGCGGTCCCCGCCTGGAGCATGGCCGCGCTGCATATGGTCGGGACGCAGTACGTAGGCCCGCACGACGTGCGCCTTCGCTACGTGGCAGTGCGACTGGCCAAGGGCGAGCCCATTGAGCCCGAGGGATCAGAGGGCAAGGGCGGCCCCAAGGGCGGCGAGAAGGTTCCGGCGGATCCGAAGCCGAAGCCCCGCCCCGGTTCGCCCGCCAAGGTCCGCCAGCTGTCGGGGGTGCGGTCATGAGCGCCCCCAGACTGTTGACGCGCGAAGAGCGCCGCATGATCGCTGACGGGCTCTTTTCGCTGGCCGAGGTGCACGAGGAAGACGTAGAGATTCACAACCGCAGCGACTTGTCGAGTTCAGCAGACAACGCCGTGCAAAGCCAGAAAGATGCGGACGCAGCCAAGGCGCTTGCGGATGCCTTCTACCCTCCGAGCACGGCCGGAATGATTGGGGTCCGTGTGGTCATCGGTGCGGAAGTCACCGACCCCGCCAGCGAGCTGCTGGCGATCGCGCGCCACGCGGCCCGCATGGATATCGCGCCGGATGTTCTCCAGAAACGCGCGCGCGCTGCGGTCGATAAGGCGGAGGGCCGGTCATGACATACCCCGCCGCATATCACGCAGCGTGCAGGCACCTCATCGCATTTGGCGGCCACGGTGGCGACACAACGCGCGGTCGCAAGCTGTGCGCCGATGCGCTGCGCGCGCTGCGGCGCGATTACGGCAGCGCGCGCGCACGGCGCGAGCGGCATCACCTGCTGTTCATATCGGGACAGTTCCCGGTTAAGGCGGCGCCCGCCTGCCCATATACCCCCGCGGAGATCGACTACGCGCGGGCGTCAGGCCTGGAATACCTGCCCGGCTCCCTCTACTGGGACACCCGCAAGGGCCAGGACGATTTAGAAATTTTGCATTGGCTGGAAAAGAACGGAGACACGCAGTCATGAGCAAGGTCACACCCGGACCGTACAGCGTGGTCAACGGCAAGCTGTTTGTAGCGACCGCGACGGCGCGCGTTGAGGTGCTGCCGACTGAGGCGGCAGATCGGCTCAATGCGCTGCTGGCGGCGCAGCGCACTTGCGTGCGAACCATTGGCAGCGATCCGTTTGAGTTAACCCTGCGGCAGAAGGCCGCAATTGCCAGCGCGCGCACTGCCATCGCCAAGGCGGAGGGTCGGTCATGAGCGGCCACACACCGGGACCGTGGGCCGTCAAACCCAAGACGGTTGGCATATACGCAGGGGGCGATACGCGGGTAGCTATCGCTGGCGAGGACGTGAAATCGCCCCTGCCGCTGGCGCAGCGCAAGGCGAATGCCGCCTTGATCGCCGCCGCGCCGGAACTGCTGGAGCTGCTACGCAGCGCGCTGCACGGGGTGCGCGGGATCCGCGGATTCAAGCCATGGGCGGACGCGGCGGAAGCGCTGCTAGCCAGGGTAGACGGCCAGGAGCCCGCGCCATGAGCCGCGCCCCGGCCCGGGTATCGGATCGCCTCACGGCTGCGGACCGCAAGATATGGGACCGGATGCCGCTGTCCGGTCGCCTCATGGTCCGCCGAGACCAACGGGACGCGGACATCATGCGCACGCGCACGCTGGCCAGCGCCCGCCAGGGGGCGCCGGACCGGCCAAAAGGCTAGGCGCCTTGTCAAGTCCTTTGTGCCTTTTGGCCTATTTTCCACGGTAATTCAATATTTTGCCTCTGTGCTCCACATACCTTGCATTAGGTCGGTGATTCACATAGTCTTAACACATAGGCCACTGATTCACGGAGTTACCCAAATGCAAGTTATCAACGCCACCCAAGCCCGCGACCTGTTCCCCAAGGTAATTGGCGACATTCGGTCCGCCACGCTGGCCAGTGGGTACGCGGTCCTAGACATGGGTCCTAGCGCCTATGGGGTCATGGTCGCCGGCCGGATGGTCGCCTGTTGCCCTACGCGCGACGCAGCGCACGAGGCCGGACGCGACGCGCCGAAACCTTGGGATTCCAAGCGGACCTTGCAGCGCAAGGCGAAGCGCGCGACGGCGGTGCGCTCATGAGCGCCCCCCTGATTGTTCCCTCTGTCCACTTGAACGGCACCAGCCGCGAAGAGCTAACGGAGCAACTGGAAGCGGCCGCCGCCGCGGTGCAAGAGGCAATCGGCGCTCTCCGGCGCGCCGCCCCGAATGGGCGCGACTACTACCCGCAGGGTCCGCAAATGATCGGTCGCGCTATCGAACAGCACACCGTCAGGATGGACCATCTGCGCACCGTGCTTCGGGAGCTGACCGAAATTTTCGAGGCGGTGCAGTCATGAGCGACCTGCACTTTGCGCGCGCTATGGCGCGGGTCCAGCGAATGAGCCCCCGCAAGCTGCGGAATCACAAAGCGACGTGCTGGTGCGATGGGCTGGGCTTTCCCCATCGGATCGGCTCGCGCGCTTCCGCGGAATTCGCGCAGGTACACAACACAAACGGCTGCTATCACGCACGCCAGGAGACACGGCAGTGACTACCTTCGCGGCAGAATTCTGGAACGCTGGCCAGCAGCCCGACACGAAGCCCGGCCCGTACTACGTGAGCGCGACCAACGGTGAACACTATTGGCTGATGCGCGGCCCATACGAGCGGCACGCCGAAGCGCTCGCAGCGGTCACGGAAACCATGCTTAAGGCGATCGACCTGGACGCCAAGGCGCACTGGATGGCGTGGGGAACCTGCCGCAAGCCCGGCGATCTTGTGCGATCGGATCCCGGAAAGATGAACAAATTTTTTGAGGTGCATCCATGACTGAAAACAAAAAGCTGCCGCTCTATAAGCGCGCGTTTCTCTTCACCTTCGGGCTGGCCGCGCTGATGCTCGCCGCCCTTATCTTTATCGCCATTGCGCTGATCGCCTATGGCGCGATTTTTGGAGCCTCTACACCATGAGTGAATTTACCGCGACCTATTCCCCCGATGACAACAAGCTACGGCTGTATGCCGCGACGCGCCTACCTGCGGACCTTTACGCCAGGGTCCGCGGAGCTGGTTTCATCTGGGCGCCCAAGCAAGACTGCTTTGTTGCTCCGATGTGGACACCGGAGCGTGAGGATATCTGCATCGAGCTGGCCGGGGAGATCGATGACGAAGACAAGAGCCTATGCGATCGCGCCGAAGAGCGCGCCGAGCGCTTCGAGGGGTACAGCGACAACCGCGCCGCCGACGCGCAGCGCGCCAAAGAGGCCGTGAGCCGGATCGCCGACGGCATCCCCATGGGCCAGCCGATCATGGTTGGACACCATAGCGAGAAACACGCGCGCCGGGACGCGGAGAAGATCCGCAGCGGCATGACGCGCGCTGTCAAAATGTGGGAGACCTCTAACTACTGGACGGCCCGCGCTGCCGGAGCGCTGCGCCATGCGAAGTACAAGGAACAGCCCGAGGTGCGCGCGCGCCGGATCAAAGGCCTTGAGTCTGAGCAACGCAAGGTAGAGAAGAGCCTCAAGGGGTCCGAGCTGATCGCCCGCCTATGGGGCCGCATGAGCGACCCCACACTGGTCACGCGCCAGGATGGCCAGCCGATGACTGACCATGACCGCGCCGTGGCGCTGGCGCGGAGAGGCGTCGGGCCATATGGCATCTATTCCGACCTGACAGACGGCAAGATCGACGCCACCGAGGCGCAGCGGCTGGCGCTGGCGAGTGCCGCCAGGACGGCCGCATCCGCGCAACGCTGGACCACGCACCTTGCGAACCGCCTCGCCTACGAGCGCGCAATGCTGGAAGAGCAAGGCGCCACGGAGCTGCTGGCGAAAAAGCCGCGGCCGGCGCAACTGCCGCTATGCAACTACCGGGCGCCGGAGGGCATCGACTGTCCGAACATGTACCGCCGTAGCGAAATGGAGCACTACGCGCAGGCCGAAATGACGCAGGCCGAATATGCCTCGATCAATCGCGACTACAAAGGCACGCGAATAATCGATAACTCGCACCGGGTGCGGACCGCCCTGGTTAAACGCAACCTCGTGTGTGTATTCCTGACCGATGCCAAGGTGCACGCGCGGCCGGCGGCGATCGAACCGAAGCCGCGGGAGATCGCCCCGCAGCTGGCGCGCGAGTACAAGCCCGCACCGGCGCGCACCGAGTTTGATGATATGCGCGACAGTCTCAAGGCTGGCGTGACTGTGGTCGCCGCCCCGCAGCTGTTCCCGACGCCCCCTGAGCTGGCCGCGCGGATGATTGAAGAGGCCCGCATCGAGCGCGGACATAGGGTGCTGGAGCCGAGCGCCGGCACCGGCCGCTTACTGGAGGCAGCGCGCGCCGCCGGCGCCGTCACAACAGGCGTGGAGATCAATTTCGATCTGGTGCAGCGCCTGCGGCATAACTTCGATGACATACGGCAGGCAGACTTCCTGAGCTGCAATGGCGACCTGGGAACCTTCGACCGCATCGTGATGAATCCGCCTTTCGCGGACGGCCAGGACGTTGCGCACGTGGAGCACGCGCTGCACATGCTGAAGCCCGACGGCCGGCTGGTGGCGGTCATGTCAGCGGGGGTTACCTTCCGCAGCGACAAGCGCACAAAGGCCTTCCGGGAGCGCATCGAGGCCATGGGCGGCACGATCGAGCCGCTGCCGGATGACACCTTCAAACAGGCCGGAACCGGAGTGCGGACCGTGCTGGTGGTGGTGGACGCATGAACTCCGTGGATGACATATGCGTGGAGCACGGAGTACTATCGTGGGCTATGCCAACAGCCAAACGAAAACTCCGAGACCCGCCGAGCGGGAAGCTATTGGCCGAGTCGCGCGCCCTGGTGGGCATGACGCAGCAAACCGCGGCAGATGTTCTGGACGTGCCTATCGGGACGCTGCAGCAATGGGAGCAAGGGAGGTATGACTTGCCGCCCCAGATGTTCGAGCTATTCCAGCTGCGAACGGGGCAATTCAAGGTTTCGAGGTGGGAGGCGCCGGCGAAGGCGTTCGAGAAGGGATCACTGCATCTGCGGCTCGCCAGTGGCGACCCGGTGACGGTGACTATGAGGCAGGAGGCGTTCGAGGAATTGGCGCGCGCGATCGCCAGGATGGCGGGAGTATGAAAGCGCAAATTTGCGCCTTGGGAGAGCCGATGGACGTGGTGAAGTTTGCCCGGGATGCCGCCAAGGCGGCCAGGAAGTGCGATGAGTGCCGCGGCAGTGGCGTAGTGGCGTGGAATCGCGACGGATGCAGCGGCCACAAGACCTGCGCCGTGTGCAAAGGCTCGGGTCGCCAGCCATCGCCGATGGATCGACTAATGAGGGGCGGATGATGAAAGCGAGAAAACTGGTTGCGCCAATTGGCGCACCTTGGGAACAGGCCGAGCGGGCAACGGATGTGGACATGTCGCTGTGGCACAAGGTGCAGCGCATCGTCTACCCGAAGGAAATGCCGTCGGACGGTCTACCCTACGCCGCCAAGACATGCGGCCCGGGACGGCGCCCGGCATCGTGGCTCTACCACGTGCTGCGGTCCGGCGGGGTGTCGGGATTCTTTACACAGTACGGGCGAGACGTGACAGCTGTATAGGCGCCGTGTGACCATGGCACCCCATGAACGCCAAACTCGCCGCCTGCCTTCTACTCGCCTGCACTTCGATCGCCGCTGCTGACCAGCCAGGGCGTTTGGTGCGCATCATGCCGAACCCGCCAGAGCCAGGACACTATGTCACCGGCGATCGCGTCTCGGCGCCACACATGATGACGATTCTGTTCCTCAAGGAACCGTGCACCCTGCCGATCCAGGGCGCCGAGAACATGCGGCGTGCGTGGAACACGGGCTACCGCGCCCCGATCGGCTGCTGGTATCCAACGGGCACCCTAATTGGCTACACGTTCGTGGACGGCGAAGGCGCACTTCATCCTGCCCCGGGGTTCAGCGCGCTGGCATACCCGCACGCGATGCTGATGCCCGACGGCAGCGCCACCATCACAGAGCCCGCCTATGACAGCCGGACCTACATGCGCGATGTCATGGACCGGCTGATGCGCCAGGGGTACCCGCAGACTCCCTAAGCGGCGCGCCGGGCAATCTCTTCGAGAATTTCCTGCGTGCACCATGCGTAGCCGGCGAGGTCTACCATGTTGTCGCGCCCCGGCTTGTTCGCCTGCCGTGAGAGCTTCACGCAGCACATCATCATGGTGATGTCATTCGGGGTGAGCGGCGCTTTCAGCTTGTGAGCCAGCAGCGCCGAGACCATCGCGGCCGTGCGCGAGAAGTCATCGATGACATGGCCGTAGGCCTGGGCCCGCGCGCCGTGGGTGATCTCCTGGGCTTCCAGCAGAATGCTCTTGTCGGTCATCCGTATTTCCTCGCGAGATATTCCATGCGCAGCGGCATGAGGTCGAAGTCGCCGTTCTGCACCTGGTTGAGCACGACAATCCCGTTCCACTCGGTTGCCTGCACGTCGATCGGCCGGTAGCGCTCGAGGTGCGTGTAGAAGCGGCCGCAGACTATCCCGTGCGCGACATGGTCGGGGTACTGTTTGCTGCCGTACATGAACCCCTGCTGGTGGCCCTGCACGAATGAGCCGCCGATGTGCTGCAACCGATTCGGGATCGTGCCGCCGATGGGGCGCCCGCTGAACGGGTTCGGGAAATAGTGGCAGTACTTGACCCCGTCCAGCTCCGCGATCTTCAGGAACGGGTGCACGCGGAAGTCGAGCGTCTGGCAGTTATGGCTGCCGATGATGCCCGACCACTTCGGGTCATTCTCGGCGACCTTGTCCGCGCGCGCCTCATGGTTCCCCAGGAACAATTCCTTGTCGGGGTTCCACTGCTTTTCCTTGTTGCGCTTCAGCCGTACGCGCTCCTTCTCCATCGGCGCCACCAGTCGGCGCAGGGCTTCATTGCCTATGTCCACATCATCCTGATAGCGGCTGTTTTCCAGTTCCTTTGAGCCGACCATCGCGTGACGGTTGAGACTCGGAAAGTCCCACCAGTCGCCGATGACGATGAGCTTGTCCGGCTTGTAATCAACTATGGCCTGAGCCGCGAGATCGATGTGAGAGAGATCATCGCCCGGGCGGATCTGGGCGTCCGGAATGACCATGTGCCGCAATTCAATGCTCCGATGTTGCGAGGACCTGGTGGATCATCGAGGCGAGTAGGTCAACGAATTCCTCGTTGCTGGAGAGGTCTTCGCGCCCCATGGTGGTGAGCATCACGTGCGCCACCTCGTGCCAGAACGTCTGTTCCGTCACGTCGCCGCGCGCCTTCTTGATCTGGATATGGCACTTCTCGGCGTCCAAGTAGCCAACGACGCGCGGCCGCTTCCAGTCGCGCGAGCTGATTACGGAGACGGTGTACTCAATACCCAGCAATTTGAACTTGCGGGGGACGGCCACCGTGGCCACCCGTCAGTGCAGCAGTACGGTTGTCGGGGGCGCCTGCGCTCCGCCCAGCGCAGCACCCAGCTGTGAGGCCAGCTGCTTATCCGCCTTGCGCAGCTCGATCGTGGTTACGAGGGACGTGACCGCGACGGATGCGACAACGGAGACGGCGACCGGATGCTCTTCAACAAAATCCCGCGTGTGGTCGGCCGCCGTCTCGAGGGCCGCGCAACCGGACAGAGCGACGCACGCGAGCGCGCCTACGAATAGTTTTCGCATGGGGGTTTCCTTCAGTGAGTTGCCGGCCCGCAGATGCAGGCCGTGAGCGGTTGATCGATCGGCGGAACGTCAGGCCAGGCCATGAGGCCGTACCAGAGGTCCGCGCAGTAACAAAAGATATGGTGATTGCACAGGGGGTTGTCCCGAACGACCGCCTGAGCCGTCTGGGGGCCGATGAGCACAAGGCAGTGCAGCGGCAGGTAGCCGAAGCCGAACGGCACCTCGGGCACCTCGTCGCGCTCCCGGGCATAGGAGACGGCGTCCTTCACATGCGTCGCAAAGGCATCCGCAAAGTCCTGGTCGCCCGGGCGCGGGGATGCGAAGAAGCGGCCGCGCACGTTCAGGTGCCGTACCGCGGCGAGCTCAAGGGCGAGGTAGGTCGCAAGCGCCGCACCCAGGCTGTGACCTATCACCGTGATAGATCCCTTGCCCACGATCGCCGCGATGCCGGCGCCGACGTCCGTGTCCACGCCGCCAGGGGTGCGGAACTTCAGGGTCTCGAAGAGCCCGTAGAAGCCCGCCTCAGCGTGGCCGCCGAGCGGGCACTGGACCTGAGCGAACTTAGCGTCGATCGCCCACTCGATGATGTCGGCGGTGCCGCGCACGACGGCGACGAAGGTCCCGGGGGACGTGGTCGACTCGGCCAGGAAGCCGTAGAAGACCCGCGTTCCAAGGCCCAGCGCCTGAGCCTTCAGGAACAGCGCGTCGCAAGCGGTGAGGTACCCGCGGATAGCCCACAGCGGTGACAGCCGTGGATCCGCGGGCGGCTCCAGCAGCTGCAGCTGCGAGCCGGGAAACATGTCGAATGCGTAGGCGGCGAGCAGCCCCAGCTGCGCGTCCTCCTGCACGGGAGTCACGCGGCCGCCTTGAATGCAGCCGCCATCTGCGACTGCATTTCGTCCAGCGACAGGCCGCCCGGGGTCTTGCCGGTCTTCTCGACCCAGTCCTGCGTGACAACCACGTAGGCTTCATCGAAGTACTGGGCGAAGAAGGCGGGCGTGGCCGTGTAGTCGTCCGAGCCCCAGGTGATGATCCCGCGGTTGCCCTTCGCATCGAACTTGGCAGAGGTCACGCAGTGGCCGCCGACGATCGCCGAGTTGCCCGCCGGGTTCATGTCCCACACGGATCCGGGAGCGGTCAGGCCGTCCATCAGGTACTGAGGGACGTTGAATCCGAGATAGAGGACGCCGCCCTCGTAGGTGGCTTGGTTGAGGTCGGCCGTGTTGCGCGGGTCGACCTCATACGCACCCAGGATCTTGCGCCGCGTGCCATCGGCCATCGGGGCGCCGGTCTTAACCAGATAGGCCAGCAGATCCTGAAGGGCGGTGCCCTGGTCGGTGGGGTTCTCACCGTCCACGAGAGGTGCGTTCGGGTTGAAGCCCGTCACCTCGGAATAAAACTGCTGCACGATCGGATCCGGAGCGGTGACGATCGCGCCCTGTGCATTGGCAGTGAAGACCTGTTCGGCGTGATACCAGCCGGCCTCGGCGCAGTCGCCGTAGCGGTCGTTGAGCATCATCCCCAGGTCCGCAGGTAGGTCCGCGGTGTAATCCACGCTCGGCGGTACGAAGGGACGCACCGCGCCGGCGAGAATCGCAGAGTAGTGAGGGAACCAATGATTGCGCGCACGTGGGCGCCTGCCGAGTTTGTACAGCATCGATTGAATCTCAGAGGTTCGGGAAGAAAAAACGCGGCGCCAGGGGGGGTGCCCAAGACGCCGCGAAACGGACTAACGCTGTTGCGTTACGCGACCTGATGCGGGCCGGGGTGTAAGGCTCCTTGCGGCTGCACGGCGGCCGAGCGCAGACCTGCCGGGGCTTCGGCCGAGACCGGAGCAACCGGGATGTAGGCCTGCAGGGCAATGCCCGCGGCCGTCAGCAAGCTCGCGGCGATCGCCAGCTCAGCCTGACCGGCGAGGTTGCCATCCTCGATCGTCGCCAGCGCGGTCAGCTCGACGTTGCTGACCTGCAAGAGAGACTTGAGGCCCAGCGCAATGCCGGGGTCCAGGTTCGGGGACTGCGTGGCCACCAGCAGCGCAGCAGCACCGTCGGCGATATCGCCCTCGGCAATATTCTTGAGCGCGTTGACGTACACCAGCAGTGCGGTGGCCAGGGCCACCTTCTTCGCAGCGACGCCCTTGGAGGCAACGTCAATGACGAGGGCGACGGCGAAGGATGCTTCGGCCTGCTGAATCGGGCTAACAGTGGGATCGGACATGGTTATCTCCTGATGAGAGTTTTCGAGCGCGTGAGTTACTTCGCCGCCAGTGGCGGCGACGTAGGGTTTTGAAGGTCCTGGAGCCGCAGGTGGCGCGAGGCGAGCCAGGCCGTGAGGTATTCGGCGAAGTAGTGGTAGACCAGCGGCAACGTGCCGGCGGCGAATGCGATCGCTTCGTCCTGCTGGTCTTTGGGCAGCCCGAAGGCCGCGAGCTTCGGGGCGATGAGAATGCTGATGACAGAGGTCAACAGCATCCGCTCCCGATTCGCCATGGGATTCGGATTGGACACGGGGGAACTCCTACGGAGCGTTGCTGATGGTCAGCGTGTGACCGGGCATCCACGGCACTGCGGCCAGAAGCATTTCCAGCGCATCAATTGAATTGGTAACCATCGAGCCGCTGGCGTAGCGGGCGCGGTGCAGGCCTACGGCAATGCAGCCCTCCACGTTGCTCGCATAGTTGCCCTGGTGAATCAGGCACTCAGAGCGAGCCATGACTCCCGGGGGCACGTGCTGCGGCACATCGAAGATGTCCAGCGACGGCGCGAAGAGCGCGAAGGTCTTCGGATGGTCCGGCGAGTTATGCGGCACCAGCGCGTAGTCGCCCGCGGGCACGCAGGACTTGAACGGCATCCCGCACAGGCCGCCGTCCGGATCCAGGATCCACGGGCATTCCATCGTCTGCAGGATGACCGCGCCGGCGGTGAGCACGCCCAGAGTGCAGTCCGTGCCGTGGTAGTCGCGGACCAGAAGCAGCTTCACGGCGGTTACTCGTCTTCGTCGGATTTGCGCGCTTTGATTTTCGCGCGGTAATACTTCACGGCATAAAGCGCCGCTGCGATCGATGCACACCCGGCGCCGATCCGCACCATTCTGTCGATCACATCAAGCCAAACAATCACAGCGCCCCCTGAAGCCGTCGCCACTGCCAAATGAGCCAGCTTTTCTTGAATTACATCTTTCACGCGAGATGCCTTTGGTTAGGTGTAGGTGAATACAACGAGACCCGGCAGGCCTGAGTGCGAGCCGTTGGCATCACCGCCGCCCGTACCGCCTTCGCCGCCCGTACCAGTCGGGAGGGTGTCGTTGAAGAAATCGAGGGTCTGCGACTCGACGGGGCCGTGAATGCCCGCGACCGCAGCGGCGCCCGTGGGCACCAAGCCGGATGCACCAGTCGTGTTGACCTGGTTGCCGCCCGATGCGCCGCCGATGTAGTTACCGCTCTGGGGAATTGGCGAACCGAAGTTAACGCCGCCCGCCGTGGTGCCGCCGCCGATGCCGCCACCAGCGATCATCGTCGTGAAGCTCGCGACGGATCCCGATGCTACCGTCGCGGCGTTACCAGACGTGCCGGTAGCGGCGGGCGCGGATCCGGTGGTGATGTAGCCAGTGCCGCCAGGACCGATCGTGACCGTGAATGTCTCGCCGCCGGCCACTGCATAGACGCTGCGGCAATAGTTGCCCGCAGCGCCGCCGCCGCCGCGCGATGAGACGTTTACGCCGCCACCGCCGCCGCCGCCCCACGCCTCGATGACAACATGAGAGGCGCCCACAGGCACCGTTTCAGTGTGCGAGACGGGGCTCGATCCAGTCACGCCGCCGACGTACTGGCTGCTTGAGCCCAGGAAGGACACGTAGATCAATCGCGCAACGCCGGCGGAATCGCGCAGGAACAGCCGCTTTAGCATCCGCGCCGTGCCACCAGAATCGCGGATCGCAATGCGACGCCACAGCCGCGCGACTCCGCCACCATCGCGGAGGAAGGTACGAGAAGCCATGGCTAGTAGTAGGCGACGAGCGTGCCGGGAGTGCCGTTGGCAGGCGTGCCACCCGGATCCGCCTGGAGCGTCACGGCGTCAGTCATCATCATCTGCGCGAGCACCCAGTCGGCACCGGCCTTGCGCAAGAAGTTGTCGGCGCCATTGGTCACCATGATCTGAGAGACGGCGGAGTTCTCGTTGTTGCCGCAGCTGGCGTTGATGTAGCTGTGGTAGCTGTAGCCGCTCCCATCACGCAGCACGTAGGTGGACCCGGCAACAGAAACGCTGCCGCCGTATCCCTCAAGCAGATCCGCGTTCTTGTAGCCCGTGATCTGGCCCCAGGCGATCTCCAGAAAGGACTGGTACTGCTGGACGGCCGCGAGCGGAACCTGTCCCGATGACACAGAGCCGGCCTGTGAGGAAAGTGGAGTGCCGATCTTGACCGCGTAGGAAACAACCCATGCGGTATTCGGCACGCGCACCGTGGCGTCATCAACCGGGGGCGTCGGGACCCACGGGCTATCCCACTCCGAATTGACAGAGCCGTCCGTCGGTGGCGCGACTCCGGTCTGTCCCTCCACACGGCCGTTATAAATCAGGCCGTTCGACTCCTGCATCACGATCGCGTTGATCGGGTACGACTCCGCTGCGTCAAAGGCAGGGATGCCGCTTTGCATGAAATACCGGATCGCGGCCGACAGCCAATTTAGGATCCAGTTCATGTACTGGCGCGGGGGCTTCATGCCAACGGGCACAAAGCCGCCAGCCGCGTAGGTGTTGCCAGGGTCGGAGATGTCGTTGGTGTCGGCCGTGTCTGCCCATGCGTCGCGAACTGAAGGCTTGCTAAATATGGTCATTTAAACTTCCGCCAAGAGGATGTTCTGTGCTTGAGCGCCGACACTGTTGAGGCAAAACATCGGCGCCAGGAGGCCGGTCGCGGCCGTGGTGAGCAGCAGCACGCCGTTGTGCCAGAGGGTCACGTTTGACCCGTCATACCCGGCCGCGAAGTTGTCGCCAGCCACGTAGGTCCCGATGAGTGAGCTTTGCGTCCCGCTCTGATAGGAATAGATCGAGCCCGCTTCCGTGCGGATCCCGTAGCTCAGGTTTGTCTCGTTGGGAGAGGTCGCGGGGCTTGCCGCGAGGCCGCCCATCAGATCGTTGACGGTGTCGGGCACCGTCCAGCTGAGATAGATCTCTTCGGCCGGCGAGTTCACATACGCGGAGCTATCCCATCCGGCCGAGCCGGTCGGCTTCGCTGCGGTGGTGCCCGAGTAGGTCGCCGTTCCGGCCGTAGACCACGTGGCGTCCGTCTCCACCAGCACGATCGAATAGGTCTTGCCGGCAGGCCGCGGCAGCAGATCATAGCCAGTCAGCAACGCCTGCAGCGTCGCGTCGATCGCCTGGGTAACCACGATGGTTACGATCCGGGTGCCCGGATCCAGGAACAGGCACGGCACGCCCAGCAGCACCGCAGCGGCCGCGGCCAGCTGGTCCATGGAGCCGTCGTACTGATTCTTGATGATCTTCGCGCGCAGCACGATCCGGTATTCCGGATCCGCCAGGACCGTACTCGCCGTGGCGCTGCCGGTGTTCAGGTCGAAGAACTGGCCGCCGATCGCCGGGTTGCCAAGCTCGCCGAAGCCCAGCGCCGAGCTATCGTCAGAGAAGCCGAAGTAGCCGACCTCGAGCACGCCAGTCACGACGCGGGACTGGCCGATCCACTTGCCGACGATGTCTAGCTGCGCGCCGATCGCGTAGTCAAGATCGAACTGCCCGGGGATCGATTGCGTCACCGCAGTGATCGATGCGATCGCGCCCGTCACCAGGGCGACCATGGCCATGTACTGCGGCTGCTGGTTGTGCTCCGCAGTGATGAGCGGGGTGTAGTCGATCATGGCGTTAGCTGAACGTGACGGCAGTGGGGTTGCACACCGCCGCCTCGTTCCAGGCGATCGTCACGTCGGCGCTGACAGCCGAGCCGCTATTCTTGGTCAGCGTCATGGCGGTGACGCTGAAGGTGCCGACATACTGAGCCGGCACGTTCTTGGCCGCGTCGGCCACGTCGAAGAAGCTCACAGTGGTGCCGATCGGCACGGCATTGAGGAATGCCGCGACAGCCGCCTGAATGTACGGCTCCGCAGCGGTGGACCATCCGGCCTTGTGCGAGAGGGTCAATGCGACTGCGAACGTGTCCGAGGTGGCCACCGAGTAGGCGACCAGCTTGCTGATGCCTCCGGCGCTGACCACCGTGGTCGAGCTGGTTCCGTAGCATCCGCTGCCAGGGGGATACTTGAGCGCGATCGCCGCGAAGATCGCGGAAGGACTGCCGCCCTCAACCACGAACGCGCACTGACCGGCAGGGATGCCGTCGCCATTGGTCGTGGTCGTATTGTTCTCGTACCCCATCGCGCGGGTGACGCCGGGCAAATTCAGGATGTCGCTCAGGATCGAATCGAAAATTGTGATCGCCGGTGCATCGGTGGACTGCGACTGACGCACGCGCAGGGCCGCGTCGGTCTCCACCGGGGCGCCGGGCGATGCGGCGGCCGTGGTCGTGACCGTCTGCCAGCCGGCCACCGGGGTCGCGATCTGCAGGGCAACGCCGCTGCCCAGGGCGATCGCGCCGGCAGTGAGGCAGGTCAGCGTGACGCCGATCGTGCCGCTCGAGGGAACGGCGACCGACGTGGGCAGCGCCCACAGGTTCCCGGCCGCATCCTTGATCTGGCCATTCGTGATCGTGATATCGGCCTGCCCCACGACGGCCGCGGGCACCGTCGAGAAGGACGGTATCTCGCGCTGCAGGCCGTTGATCTTCACATTAGAAGACAGGCCCGCGCCCTGAGCCGTGGCCGGGCTGAAGCCGTTATAGGTCGCGACGCAAGAATTGCTCTGGTCGTTGATCGCCTTGGCGATGACACCGACGAACTGGCCGTCCTGCGAGTCGTTGCCGAGGTAGGCGTCAGCGCCGTAAATGGCCTGATAGTCCTGGGTGAGCTTGGCGAGGGTGGTCGGGAAATCGTCCGCGGAGATGCCGTTCGCGTCGATGACGGGCGCGTAATTGTTTGGCATCGCTTAAACCGTCGGGCTCGTGAGCATCAGGTCGATGGGTACGGGCGTCGTGCTGTATTGCGTCTGCACTTGTGCTTGCACCTGAATTTGTCGGGTGGCGCCGAAATAGGTGCTCTGGTAAGAGACCAATCCCGTCACGCCGGGGGTTTGCAAAATGCGCTGGCGAATCGCCGCATCCGGGTTGCGCGAAGCGCGGGGACCGAAGACCTGGGTGAGCCAGGGCGTGCCGTCGGACGTGTCGATGAACCACTCGGCGAGCCACAGATTCAGCCGCGTCTTGATCGCCTGGGCGACCGCATTGGTGTTGTTCACATACCAGGGCTGGCCGATCGTGTAGTCGCCAGTCGGAGAGAGAGGTCGGTAGCGCATCAACTAACCTTGTGGCGGACCCACGGTTCCGCCCTGCGGATCCGTGTGCGTGTGGTTGTTCAGGCTGATGCCGGCGCCGGTCGTCACGTCAGTTGCCCCTGTGATCGTCGCCGGCGAATGCACGTTGCCGCTGGAGTCGATGGTCACGCCGTTCAAGGTCATGCCCCCTGGCGCCACCGCGGTAATGGTCTGCGCGGTCGGATTGAGCGACCACACCGTCGAGCCGTCATCGCTGCGAACCTGCGCTTGCGTCAGATCGACCGTGAACGCGGTAGCCTTCGAGCGCACACCGGGGAGGCAGAAGCCATCCGACAGGTTGTGCATCCGCAGCTCAGGGGGCGTCTGCACGCCGCCCTGGCCCCACCAGCCGTCGATACAGCGCGATGCGAGAATGACCAGACACTCGGTGCCCTTCTTCACCGGCACCGTGAAAGTCACGCCGCCGCCGCCGAGCCACTGAATCGGGCAGTCGAGCAACAGCGGCATGGCCACGTTCGCCGTCGTGCCATCCTTCTGCGTGAGCTTCAAGGTCAGCGCCGGCTGCACGTTGCACGACTGGCCGTTCTCGGCGACCGAGTCGATGATTCCAGGAAGCGCAGTCCACAGGCGCGCCTGGAGCGAGTCCAGGGCCATGCGAAAAAGCTCTTCGTCGTTTGGGGCCCGCTCTCGTCTGTCCATGTCAGTTCTGCTTTACGGGCTGGATCGAGGCGGCCGGCTGAACTGTGGTTTGCTGGAGCAAGCCGCTGGGGATCTGAGAGGCATCCGCCGCGATGCAGATGAGGTCCGTGTACCAGGGATTGCCGCGGGTATCCCCGGTGTGCTCGGCGACCATCACGTAGTAGACGCCGTCGCCTGCGACCTTCGCCCCGTTCTGGAGGTTGAAATTGCTGGAGACTGCCGACAGATAGTTGGTGTCCAGCCGCTGCTGGTTCACTGTGCTCTGCAGCTGGATCAGCTGGCCGATCTTCAGCCGCGGGTTCAGCAGCGTCTTAATTGCGATGCCGTTCTGCGTCTGCTCAGGCACTCCAATGAGGCCGGTCTGTGGCGATATCACCGGCACGCGGCCGCCGACGAAGCCGGTCTTCTGAATCAGCGTCAGCTGGCCATCCTGGATGCTCCAGGTGCAGCCTTGATCGTTCGCGAAGGTGCGCAGCTCGTCTTTGGCCATGCCGCAGAAGACGCGGCCGCGCACGCTGCCATTGCTGCTGAGGAACGGCGCCGATCCGGCAGTCACGCCGTTGCCGCTCATGGCCTTATTCAAGAAGGCCCATCGATCTTGCGGAGAGGCGCCAGCGGCGAGGGAGCCGATCGCCGTGGAGAAGTTGTACCCCTCGTCGCCATCCGCCGCGGTGATATCGAGGTAGCTGTCCTTCTGGTCAGACCGTCCTTTGCGGTACTGCTTGACGGTGCCCTGAAAGATCAGCCCAAAATTGCTCTCGTACCCCGCCTGCAGCGCGAGGTACGTGAATTCTTTCTGAACCAGATTGGCGGTGTTATCGCTCAGGTTATAGATGCGCACGTCGCACGTGTTCGGGGTCTGCAGGTCGCCGCGCTTGACGGTGAAGACCACGCGAAAATCTTTGAATTCCTTCGCGGCGCCGCCCTGAGTCCCGATGACACATGAAATCTGCCGCAGATATTGCAGCGCCGGCGGCCGGGTGGCCACGACATCCACATTCTGGATATCGTCGGAGCCGTCGCCGGCATCGTCTAGGTCGGCAGTGCTGGTGTCGCTCACGGGGAGATCCAATAGATCTGGGCGTCATCGCCCAGGTTCGAGAACGTGGGCGCTGCATCGGGGTCGCTGTTGGTCTGCACCGCGAGCTGTCCGCCGAAGCCGAGGTAGGCGTACTGCGCGAGCAAATCGGCGCCGGTGACTAGCGGCAGGCCGTTCAAAATTGGGTTGCCGTTCTGGTCGGCGATATCGAGTGTCCAGCCGCCTTGGTCGGTGTTTCGATACTTGAGCGACATCTGATAGCTGACGCCGCCCAAGGTGATCGCGAACGTCTGAGGCGTCCCGACCTGTACCGGGATGGAATAGATCGATGACACGCGCGCCCCTTACTGGCCGGAAAAGTCGAATGAGCCACCGGGGGCAGGCTGCGCGGCCGTGGGCGCCAGGACGCCGACGCTTTGCTGTTCAGAAGTTGAGGCCGGGTCCGCTTGGTCACTCTGCGCCGGCAGCGTGGTGCTCTGGGTGCTCACCAGGATGATTTCGCGGAACGTCGCGGTGACGTTGAGCGTGAACGAGGTATGCGCTTCCCGCGTGCGGGCCAGCGAGGTCATCAGCATGTTCTCGAACTGACCCGACTGCGTCGTGACGGTAAACGGCTGCCGGGTTTCCTGAAGCGCCTTCAGCTGCCCGTACACGCCTTCCACGTAGTTCGAGGCTAGGGCATTGCCGCCGCCGAAGAGAGCCGCGGCCGCACCCAGCAACGCTGTGGCTGACGAATTGCTCCAGCCGCACCGCAGAGTCAGCCCCACGGGCTTCAGGTAGCTGTGGTCCGAGATTTCCGGGCCTTCCTCAACGGGGTGCTCAGTCACCTCGAGCGTGTTGGTGATTTCCTCATCGATCAGGACCTGAATCGTGATGCCGTCGCCGATGCTCGACTTCACCGGCATCACGATGTCCGCGAGCGCTTGACCCGCAGAGGCTGCGCCGATGATGACTTGTTCGAGTGTCCCGGCCACTACTGCATCGTCCCGGCAAGGTTGCGGGTGGAGTCGGCCGCCACGCCGCGCTGCGCGTTCGCCACCAGGGCAGCCGCCTTGGTCGGATCGTCTACGCCGTGGACATTCACCGTCGTGTCGTAGTGCATGGCAATGCTGCCCCGCGCAGCGGCCTGAGCGTCAGCGTCACGAGGCCGAATGTCATAACGGGATACAGCCGCTCCGGCTTGTGCGGCATTGGTAGCCGCGCGGAGCATCGCGCCGGCCTTCTGTTCCTTGCCGTGCCGCAGCTCGTAGTCCATGAACTCAAGCTGCTGCTCATAGGAGCTCTGCATCATGGAAATCCCAAACAGCTTGCGGAAGTCTGCCTGCCGGTCCGGGTGCCACTGCGCGATGCCGTAGGCCGCACCGTTGTCGCCGTTGGCCTTCTTGCTGAAATTGCTCTCGGCTTGGATGTTGGCGACGAGCCCGGCGGCCTGTGACTTCGTCCAGCCGCGGCCCATGAAGAAACGCATGGCCTGCCCGGGCCGGTCTTCTTGATCGATCATCGCGCCGCTGAGCTTGTCGGCGATGTCGTAAGTTCCGCCCAGGGTGCTGATCCAGTTGCTCGCGTCTTCGCCCTTGGCTGCCTTGTAGGCAGCGTAACCAGCAGTGCCGACGGTCGCGGCCGCGAATCCCGCGAGGCCCAGGCGCGCCAGGATCGCACCCATCCCCAGGCCGCCAGCGCCAGCTGCTGCGCCGCCTGCCGTCGCCGCGGCCGCGCCGCCAGCTGCAGCACTGCCACCCGTGGCCAGGCCCACCAGGGCGCCACCGAGCTTCAGCACCGCGCTGGTGACGCCCAGCACGCCAGTAATGAGGCCGGTCGCACCGAAGGCCTTGAGCACGCCCAGGATGATTAGGAGCCGCGTACTCCAGCCGCCGGTCGCCTTGTCGGCATCCTTGAATGCACCGATGACCCACTCCACGGCGGGCTTCATCGTCGTGATGGCGCTGTTGATGCTATTGATCGCCGCGTCGTGGTTCTTATCCAGCCACGCTGAGAATCGGACCATCAGGGGGCCGAAGATCGATTGCAGCTGAATCAGCACCGGCAGCAGCGCCGATTGGATGCTGTAGCTCATGTCGCGCCATGACTTCTCGAATGCGTGCGACTTCTCGGCCGCCGCGTTGAGGCCCGCGGCCTCCTTCTGCTGTCGCGCATATTCCGGACCGAAGCTGCCGTCGCGCATGGCCAGCATCGTCTTCTCGGAGATCCCGAGCATGGACGACTGCTGTTCCGCAAGCCACGTGGGCTCATGGGCAAACACTTTGCCGAGGTCGACGGCCACGTCCGCCAGGTCACGCAGGTGACCCTTGGAGTCGCGCGCGCGGGCGCCGACCTTGACTAGCATGGAGTCGAGGAAATTCTCGTTGCCCGGGTTCACGCGCAGTGCGTGCGCCAGGCCTTCGATCGACGCCTGAGCCTCACCGGCCGAGGTGCCGAAATTCTGCGCAGCCCGGTCGAATGCGGACAGGTTCGCCGCGGAGCTGTTCGTGCGCTGTGAGGCGAAGTACAGCTGTTCGAGGTTGGATGACCAGCGCTGCACAGCGGCCGTGACGGCGGTGGCGGCCGCCGTGGTGACAACCGCCAGCCGCATCACTGCGGTACTGGCGTCTCCGATGCCGTCCTTGAAGCGCTTGAGTGCCGGCTCGTCGGTCTTGAAACCGAGCTTTACCAGGAACTCGCGAATGGTCGATGACTTAGCCATTGTTCTGTCTTCGACGCTCCGCTTCGTCTTGTGCGATCGCCTCGTTGTCGGCTGACAGGGCGATGTAGTCGTTCATGTGGGCGATGTCTTCGAGGTCGAGCGTGCCGTCCTTCAGAGACTCGTAACGGCACATCTGACGCCGGACCGGCTCCATCAAATAGTCGGAGTGGTCCGGCATCGTCCGGAAGGTCACGCCGTCGGGGTCGCTTCGGACTGCTCGCTCATAAGCAGTCCTTGAAAAAAACCGCTCAGGTTCTCTTGGATCACCTTCACGGCCACGGGCAGGAAGATGCCCACGTCGTTCATGTCTTCAAACATCGACTTGCGCGCGGTGGCATTCCAGAAGGGAACGAACTTCCCCTCGTTCTCCACCTTCACGCCGGTCAGGCACGCGGTGAGCACGAACTCCGCATCCTTGTCCGACATGCCCGCCAGCCCGTCGGCCAGGGGGCCGGCGAGCGTGGCGAGCTTGGCGAAGTCCGCGACCGTCAGTTTCTTGTCGGGGTCGGTCCCCGCCATTTCCACAAAGATCGGAACCAGGGTCGGCAACAGCGGGGAGATCCGCCGCATCACGTGGAACTGCGCGATCGCGTTCAGTTTCTCTGACTGATATTTGCGATCGTTGACTTCAAACGAAATCATTGTTTTTTCCTGTGTTAGTCCGGTCGGGAGCAGGCGCAAATTTGCGCCTGTGCCCTTAGTAGGTGCCGAGCACCGTGTCGTGGGCGACTGCCTCGAATGACCATTCCAGAAACGCACCATCCTTGCGGTAGGTCAGATTCGGGCGGCGCTTGAAGGCAACCTGCGTGGCACTGGTGGTATCGCCGCTCGCGGTCTGGCGAACCAGAATCACGCCCTGGCCCCACAGCGTGCTGTTGATGCGCTGGGCGTTGTACTCCGCCATCAGCAGCGCATTGACGGGCGAGGTCTGGAGCAATCGCACGCTGACGTTGGCAGGGTTGCCGGCGTGCAGGGAGTGCATACCGGCGCCGTCTGCGCCAACGGTCATCGTGTTCTTGTCTTCAGTCGGCTCGATGGTGATGCCCTCGTCGGCAACCGCAGCGCCGGCGCCGAGATTGATTGACGCCGAGGGGGTGGTGAGCGTTGCGGAAACGTCTTGAAAGCTGTACGCACCGGGCATGTGCTTCTCCGGAAATTATGAATTCACGTTGACGAGCACGCTGGCGCTGTGGAACGCGCCGGCGAGCTTGACGGCCGCCTGAATGAGCGGCGCCTTACGGGCGGCGCGATCAGGCTGGGACTGGGAGGCGACCGAGGGAGCCCACAGGTAGTAACCCTTGGTGAGCGTGTCGCCGGTCTTCAAACCGCCGAAGGCGTTGCCCTGCCACACGCCAGGAGCAACGAGGCCGTTGCCGACCGATTCCTCGAACGTCGGAATCATTGAACCCATGAGCGCGGTCACGCCCGGGTCGGTCTGGGGCACTTTGTTCTTTGAAAGGAACAGGTCCCAAATGTCGGTCTGTACGGCGTTCTGCAGCCAGTCGGTACCGTGGATGACATCGAAGAACGTGCCGTTGACCATGCAGCCTTGCTGCAAGATCGCCGAGCCGTTGTCGTAGTTGACGGCGACCAGGCCATTCTTCGCGGTGAGTGCAGCAGCCTGCGTCTCGGTCAGGGTCTCCGCGGTCACGCCCAATGCGGTCTTGAACTTCAGAGTCAGGGTCGTGTCGACGCCCGTGAAGTCGACGGTGAACGCAATGCCGAAGGTCGCGGCCGATGCGTGCTTGGTCGTGCTCGAGTACTGGCAGAAGGTGCGGCTGTAGCCGGCCTGCTGCAGCAGGTAGAGCGTGTCGGTAGTGCTGGTGGCACTCAGGCTGTTCGGATCCGAGGTCGTGTAACCAAAGATGCGGGTGACCGTGAGGCCCTGGATCAGCGCGGCAACCGCGAGGATGTCAGCCTGAGCCGGCGCGACAGTCGAGGCGATCTGCAGGCCATACCAGTCAGTCGACATGTTGGCCAGCGTCGCGACAGCCGAGACCAGGGACTCCGCAGCAACGCCCGCGGCAGCAATGCCACCGGAGTTGACGCCGAGACCCATCAGCACCGACAGGTCGATACCGCCGCTGCCGACCGAGGCGAATGCCACAGAAGAGGCGGCGCCCGTGGTCGCGCTCTCAACGATGAAGTAGCCGTTGTTCGCGTTCCACACGCAGGTGGCCGCGCCACCGAGCGCGCCCTGCACCAGCGCTGCCACGCCGTTGAGGTTCGTCTGCGCAGCGAAGCTCAGGCCGTTGATGTTGTGCGCGGTGCCGTCAACGACAACGTCGAGCACGCCATTGGTGATCGCGGTGAAGTTGGCCATGGCCTGCGCGGCCACATTCAGGGGGCCGCCCTGCAAGATGCCGTGGGTGGCAGTGGATGCCCAGCGGCCGACGTAGCACAGCTCGGGCTGCGGGTTCTGGCTGAAGAACAGATCTGCGGCGGCGAACTCGGGCAGGCTCGGGAAGTCCAGCTCCACTGCGTCCGCGCTCGTGTATTCACGGATGCGCTGACCCACGGTGATGACATCGGCATCGCCGAGCACCAGAAGCGCGCCGAAGTTGCGAACCGAAGCGAGTGCCTGGGAGAGTGAAATCTCTACCGTGACTGCGTCATTGACTGAAAGACCGGGCATAGGAACTCCTGTCAGGTGCTCTCGGGCGGCACCGGAAATGTTTTGTCGACTGCTTTGGTGTCATCGAAGAGGCGGACGCCTGCGATCTGCAGACTCATGACGCCGTAGACCTCAACGACCTTTCGGCGAAACGTGATCGGCATGTCCTGCCGCTCAATCCATTGCTTGTTCACCTGTTCGGGGACGCGGCGAATTGCGTGCGTTCCGACGAAGGCGATGCATAGGGCGGTGAGCGCGAATCGGTTCTGGGCAACAGCGAGGCCGCGGCGCAGGCGCCGGGCATACGTCAGAGCGTTAGGGCCGTAGAAGCTGGTCAGAACCTCCAGCTGTTCATGGCTGATCTGGATCAGCCCATCGCCGGTCTCGTTCTCTTGTTCGTACACGTTGTCATCGGGGGCACAGACCGCGGCGTGCACGGCGCACCAGTCCACTTCGACTCCGGGCTGCACCGGAGGAACGACTTGGAAGCTGGGGCGAACCAGGCTGCCCGGCAGTCCCGTGATGCCAGCGACGACGCCTTGAAAGACAACGTCGAGCGCAAGGTCATCGCCGCTGGACGCGGGCGGATTGGCCATCAAGTGATCCCCGGTTAGAGCGGCAGGACGTAGGAAAACGAACCCGCCGGGGGCGCCCGAGACGGCGCCGGCAGAACGTAGAAACCCGATGCGGTGCGAGCCGGAGCTGCGGGGACCTCTTCAAACTCCGGAAGCAGATAGCCGCCGGTGACCAGGATCGAGCCGGACCCTGAACCCGTTGAGGCGTCCGAACCTTCAGCGACCGCAGCGGTACCCGAGGTGGCGTTCGGCGCAGGCGGTGCAACCGGCGATCCGGTCTGCGTGCCACCCGCGGCGACAACGTCTGGGCCATCGGCGGCCGCGCCCGCTCCCAAGTCGGCACCCGATCCGCTGCCCGCTGCTGCGTCGCTGCCTTCTGCGATCGCCGCAGCGCCGGTGCTCGCGGACTGCCCGGAACCTGCGACGATGTCCGCCGATTCCTGAGCCGCGCCCGCAGCCGCAGTCGCTACCGCGCCGACGCCTGCCGCAGTGTCGATACCCTCCGCAGCTGAGCCGGTGCCGACCGCTGAGGTGGTGCCAATTGCGGCTGCATGGTCGGGGCCTTCTGAGGCCGCGCCGGAGCCCGCTGAAGCGGTGCTGCCGGATCCGCTGGCGACATCGGGGCCTTGAGTGATCGCCGCAACGCCGCCGCTACCGGCTGCACCGGCGCCGCTGGCGATGTCATGGCCATCTGCGGCCGCCCCGGTGCCCGCGGTGCTGGTCGCGCCAGCTCCGGAGGCGGTGTCATGGGCTTCCGCCGCGGATGCGCTGCCAGCAGTCGCGGTGCTGCCGCTGCCGGATGCGGTGTCACCCGCATCCGCGATTGCAGCAACGCCGCCGGAACCAGCTGCGCCGGATCCTGCGACGGCGTCATGGCCATCCGCGGCCGCGCCCGCCCCCGCCGTGCTGGTAGAGCCAGCGCCAGCCACAGCGTCCGCCGCCTGGGCGATCGCCGCGGCGCCCGCGGTGGATCCAGTGCCGGCACCGGATGCGGTATCGGCGCCTTCGTTGATTGAGGCGACGCCACCTGAGCCCGCAGCGCCCGTGGCCGCAACGGTGTCAGTCCCATCAGCAGCTGCGGCCGCGCCGGCCGTTGACGTAGAGCCAGAGCCCGCCGCCACGTCGGCAGGCTGCGTGATCGATGCCGCGCCCGCCGTGGAGGCCGCGCCGGCAGCCGCTGCAGTGTCCGCAGCGTCCGCCGCGGCTCCAGCGCCGGTCGTTGATGTCGAACCGGCGCCGGCAACGGCGTCGTGTGATTCATTGGCGGCCGCCGCACCCGAGGTGCTGGTGCTGCCCGCGCCCGCGGCAGTGTCCGCACCATCGGCGATCGCGCCCGCGCCCGCGGTGCTCGTCGCACCTGAGCCTGCGACAGTGTCGGTACCGTCAGCAGCTGTGCCCGCGCCAGCCGTGCTCGAGGTGCCCGCGCCGGATGCGGTGTCAGCGTTCTCGGCGATCGCGGCCGCGCCGATGTCGGCCGCAGTGCCTGAGCCGGAGACGGCGTCGGTGCCCTCAGTGACAGCGGCGCTGCCAGCTGTAGACGTATTGCCAGCGCCGGACGCTGTGTCAGCGCCCTCAATGACCGCGCCAGCGCCTGCGGCTCCCGCAGTGCCGGCACCCGAAGCCGTGTCGTAGGCTTCCGTGACCGCAGCAGATCCGGCGGTGGCGGCACCCCCGGATCCGGATACTGCGTCGTGCCCCTCGGTGGTCGCCGCGGTGCCCTGCGCTTTGGCAGAGCCGGAACCGGATGCGGCGTCATGCCCTTCAGTTGGCGACCCTGACCCCGCAGCGCCGGTCGAGGCGGTCCCGACTCCCGATGCGGCGTCATGTCCTTCGGTGACCGCGGCGCTACCGGAGGCCTTCCCCACACCAGCGCCGCTGGCCGTGTCATGGCCCTCCGTGATCGCGGCACTGCCGCTCGCGCCGCTGGTCGCCTCGGAGAAGACCGCCGCGATGCTGACGAAGGGCGCGGCCGCGCCGAAGCCGGCATCAGTCCAAGTAGCGGCGACCGCCGATGTCGACGTGAGGCGCTTGTACTCCGTGAGGCCTTCGCTGCTTACGCCGTCGCCGTCAAAGACCACCGTGCCGGCAGTGAACCCAGTACCGGCCACCGACCCATTGCCGACCGCGTCCGAGTACGCCGTGTTCAGATCGCAAGCGACCAGGACGCACGGCTGCGATAGCGGCGTAAGCGTTCCGGTCGTGATGGCGTCAGTGCCGCTGCCCGGCGTCTGCTGGACATTGCCGACGGCGACCTGAAACGATGCCGACGACACGCCGCCGACTTCGTCGGTCTTCACCACCGTGTAGGTGGGGTTCGAGGCCCAAGTCGCCGTAACTACGAGCTTGGTCGCGCTCTGATTGTTCGGGAAATAGTAGAGCGCCCAGGCCTGCTGGTTCGTCGGGTCATAGAGCGATATCGGATTGCCCAGGTGATCCTTGGCAATCTGATAGACCTGGCTGGCAGAATCCTCAACCGTGGTCGGGTTTGCGGATACAACCGCGCCGTCCCAGCCGATCCACGCAAGGATGGTGCTGCCGATCGTGCAATTGCTGGTGAACGCATTAGAAGGCTGTGCCGCGAGCCCACCATTGTTAATGGTCGGGGTCGTGCCCTGAAGGACTGATGCGGTCATGGTTCAGCCCTACGTCCCTACATTTCGCCAACCACCTCCCTGTGGTGGCTCGTATCGTCTTGCGCGCTTCGTCTTAGGCGCCGTTCGCCGTGATCGTGAAGCTGGTCACCGAGATGGTTTCACCGGAGGTGAACGACACGCCGCCGGCGAAGTTAAGGTCCGCACCCGAGGTGCCCACCGAGCCCTGCGCGATTCGCGTGGTGCTGGAGACTGCAACGCAGTTCGCTACCGAGCTGGTCGTGCACAGCAGCCAGTGCGCGGCGGTGCCGGTGGCAACAGCGGCGGTCGCCGTGATGCTGCCGAAGGTCAGCACGCCACCCGAGGCAGTGCCCGCGGTCGAGGACAGCGGCATGTCGACCAGTTCGGTGCCGGAGTCAACCGTGGCCACCGAAGCCGGCTGCGTACCGGAGAGGATCATCAGGTAGCCGGTCGAGCCGATCGCCGTGATGAGGTCCGTCATCGAATTCGTGCGATGGGTCGTGGTGTACTGCGGGGTTGCTTCCGCAATCGACGGGGCCAGTGCGGCGCCGAAGCTGCCCAGGGCCAGCAGACCCAGAGCGAACGCCGAACGCATTTTCTTCATGAACATGTGGGGTCCTCTTTCAAACGGTTTACAAATTGGTTGACGGGCCGCCGGACAGCGGCAGCAGATCAAGGGTTGCGTCTACGAAGCCGGGCCCGTAGTTGCTGAAGTCATTGACGTTGGACACGGTGTAGCTGCGGCCGGCGAAGACAACGACATCGGCCGTCTGGCCCTTCGAGCCGTCGTTCAGCAGGAACGGGGTGACGCATAACATGCTTCCCGACACGCGCTCCCAATCCGCGCCGCGCTGGATCCAGCGACCCTCGCTGATGAAGGCGCCGTAGAACGTAGTGTTTGAAGTCGCCTGCGAGGCGATGCCGCTTTCGTTGATGGTCTGCGGCCCGGAGCGCACGCATACGGCCTCGTCCATCGTGTCCGGATCGAATGCGTCCGACATGTCGAGGCTGGCCATTAGCTTTCAACCTTGCGCACCACCGAGGTGATGGCGTCGCGCAGCTGGCCGGTATTGATGAGCGGCCGGATTCCCACGGCGGCCTGCGCGGCCTCCGGATCCATGCCGCCGGCGACCAGCTGCAAATACTTGCTCTCACTGGAGCGGGGGTTCATCGCGTTGCGGCTCTTGTAGCGCTCGGCAATCGTTCGAGGGCTCAGCGGCACGTAGTCAGCAGTGCTGATTTCATTCTTCGCGCCGTCTTCCGCAATAAGGCCAGCAGCCACCAGGTGCTGCGTAGCCTTGCGTGCGTCCCCGTCCATCGTGGCGTCGGCCGCCAAGCTGAGTTCTTCTGTCGCACGATCGAGTACCTTCTCTGTCCCGGGGATCAGGAACGGCCGCGCCGGGATGTTCTTGGCGGGGCTGCCGAATTCATGCACGTAGCCGAGCTGCGCGTTGGTGGCTTCATCGCCGTTGACGCGCTCGGTATTGTCTTCAGGGATGCCGACCAGGACCTCACGGCCGACCAGCTTGGTGACTGCGGACAGGACTTCACTCACGCGATCGCGGGTCACGCGGACGCGATCGTTAGCCATAGCCGATGTACTCACCAAAGAAGATGTCGGTGCCCGGGTAAGCCGGATGCGGCTCGCCATGGCCGCTCAGCTGTATCGGGCCGGCGCCGAGCAGCTGGCCGTGATACAGGAAGTCGCGGCCGTAGCTCGTCGCGTTGTAGTTGCCGCCACCTTCGATGGTCACGGCGCTGGGGTCATAGCTGACCGAAACCTTGGACACCGTCTTGGAGGTGATGGGTCCATTGATTTGCCCAGGAGTGCCGCCGGTGGCGGCGGCCTTCTGGTTCTGCTTGGCCATTGCCAGCTGGTGTGCGATCCACAACCCCGTGCCGAAGCCGATGAGTTCACACCATCGGTCGGCATTGAGTAGCTTGCTGGCAACGAGCGCCCAGCGCGTGAGGACGCCGTCAGAAAAGACTAAGGGGTCCGAAAACTCCGGGTAGTCCTCTCTGAACGTGCTGGGCGAGAAAACGAACATGACTTACTTCGCGGCCTTTTTGCCGTCGGCCTTGGGGTCGACCTTGGCGCCGTCGAGCTGTACGCCGCCCACGTCCTGCGGGGTGGCCTGGCCCTGGACACGCGCGAGCGTGCGCTGTGCGTCTTCCAGGAGCTGCTTGTTCAAAGCCAGCTGGCGCTCGGCCTCTTCAGCACTCAGCGTCAGGCGGGCAGCAACGGCCTCGGGGGATTCGATGCGTCCGTCAGCGAGGGACTTGATGTACCAGTGATTCGCAATCTCGTCGGGCACTTCGTGCTCGCCCTTTGCGAACTTCACCTCTTTCACAGTGGCGACTTCATCGCCCTGCGCGTTCTGGATCGTCGTGGGGTAATTCAGCACGAACGGCCGAAGCACTACGATGCGTGACATGGGCTTCTCTCTTTTTTGGAATAGGAGGAATCCCCCGGTGCGCCAATTGGCGCAGCCGGGGGACGCGCTGCGGCCTTACAGGCCCGAGCGCAGGACGCAGGTTTCCGGGTACACGGGCTCGACCACGCCGATGCGGCTGTAGTAGGTCACGTGCTGGAAGATCCCGCGGTAGTCCGGGGGCGTGCGCAGCAGGGGGATGACGGGGATTCGGATCATCGTCTTCTCCTGGCGGTACACGAACAGGCTGTTGGTCGCCGCAGGGCCCATGCCGGTGAACCCGCCGAACGTGTTGCCGGTGCCCGTCAGCCACTTCACAGGCTGAATGTCGAGCGGCTGGCGCTGCAGCGCCACGATGTTGTTCTTGATGAGGAAGCCCAGGAGCGACAGGTTGCCGGCGTTGCTGACGATGGTGGTCGCCAAGATGTTGAACGACGCGGGGTCGATCAGCACCTTGTTGGGCGGCAGGGCCGTGCCGGTGCTGCCCCAGGCAGACAGCAACGCGGCGTTGAAGTCAGCCAGGATGGCCGCAGCGGTGGCGCTGGACCAGCTGCCGTTGGAAGCGTTGCCGACGTTGGTGATGAGCGGATGGTTGAACATGCCGCCCAGGCCCAGCGTGGTGTCACCCATGTACACCTGTTCGTCGGCGTCCATGTTCCACTTGCGCTGCACGCCTTCGATCTTGGCCGAGACGATGTCGCGACCGATGCGCTTCGCCGACTCCAGCTCGAAAATCGACCACTTCAGCTCGATGCCCCAGGGGCTCAGGGGCTGCGCCGTCTTGCCGATATCCAGCATCACGGTCGGGATTGCGTTCGAGGTCTTGGTGACCCACGCCTTGTTCGAGCTGTTGACGCTGTTCTGCGAGGCGATGTTGCTGTTGGTCCAGCTGGACTCTTCGTCCGCCACCGTCACGTCTTCGCGCAGGTCGATGTCCCGGCGCCAGGTGTAGGCCAGCAGGGGCTGGTGCAGCGTCGGGTCGAGCTTTTCCAGCTCACCGATCAGGAACACGCCCGCGGCGTCAATCGTGGCGCGATCGTAGGTCTGCATGGAGTTGTCGAAGGTCGGCATGTTGTCGATCATGCGGACCACGTCGGCGCGCTCCATGGGGCGCCGGCGATTCAGCGGCGTGGTCAGATCCTTGACCACGTGCATGACAGACCGCCGCGTGCGCACACCGGCCGGCAGATGATTCACTGCGTACATTTGATTGATCCTCGAAAAGAGTAGAAGGTGATTGCAGCCGCGGCGGGATGCCGCTTACTGGTTCGTGCCGCCGAAGGAGATTTCGACGTTGCCATTGGCATCCGCCGGGCCCATGAACTGCGCGCCCGTCAGGACAGCCGTGGTGCTCGCAACCGCAGCGGCTTCGATGCCACCGACCGGAGTTGCAGTCACGCCGTTGGCGTAGCGGAAGTACACGAGGCCACCGCGAGTCGGGCTGCCGGCGTTGCACTTGACCATCATGTAGCCCTTGCGCATGACGCCCACGAGGCCGGAGGTCGGAGGCGTGGACACGCCCAGACCGTCGCTGACACCGCCGGTGATGGGGTACGGACGCTCGAGGAAGCCGTAGGCCACGTCGGCGGAGGTCGCGAGCGGCACGAACAGGCCGGAGACGATCTTGCCGGGCAGGCCATAGCCCGGGAATACCGAGCCAGAATTGAGGACGTTGGGCTCAACGTCGGTCGGCGAGCCAGGGCGGCTGATGGCGCCCGCCACGCCGGCCGGCATACGGAACATGTACGAAGTCATTTGAAAGTTTCTCCAGAAATGAAAACGGCCACCCGAAGGCAGCCGTCAGAGGGGAAGGACTTGGGAGTTTCGGGTTACAGCGTCTCGCCGCCGGCGGCGGGCCAGAACTTCTTCGCGCCAGCGTTCATGTCCGCGATGCTCGGCATCTTGCCGAGGCCGATCGCGTCCGTGGTCGGCGCAGCCACTTCGCGCTGACGCGCGTTGTTCTGCGCAGCGGCCAGTGCGGCAACGCCGTTGAAGGCACCCAGCAGATGAGAGCCGGAGAGGCTGTCGACCGTACGGCCGATCAGGAACGCTTTCACGTTCGCAGCGCCAGCAGCATCCTTGGTCGAGTGCGCCGTCAGAGCCTGACGCAGCACGCCGGCCAGGGCCTTGCCCTTGTTGCCCTTGAGCGCATCAGCCGTCGGGACCTTAGTGCCCGGGGCGATGATCTCAACGCGGGAAGCGACTTCACGGTGCGCGTCGATCTTCTCGCCGTTGTCGCCGGTGTAGACCGTACCCAGGTTGATGACCATGCCGGCGCTTTCCGCCTCGATGACCGTGTCGCCGGTCTCTTCCATGGTCTCGGAGTCATCCTTGACGGCAGCAGCAGCGCGCGCGGCGTCTTCGGCCTTGCGCTTCTCTTCGGCCTCGGCTTCGTCCTTCGCCTTGGCTTCCGCCTCCGCAGCGTCGCGGGTCGCGTTCTTGTCTTCCAGGCCCTTGAGCCGACTGTCCATGCTCTTCAGGAGCTTCAGGGTCTCGGAGTCCTCGGTATGCACCGCCGCGTCGCCAGTCTCCAGGGACTCGACAGCGTTAACGATCTTCGCTGCGTCTTCGGTCTTGTGACCGAGCGCTGCCAAGACGGCCGCCAGGACGCCCTTATTCTTTCCAGCCATCTCTATTACCTCAGTTGAATTGTGATCTTGAATAGCTACTCGCGGGCCAGCGCGTCCGCGCCGTACCATCGCGCCGTGGTTGATGAGGATGGTGTGCTGTGAGGCCTCACCGTCCTTTTCCTGCCGGTAGCCCGCGTCGTAGCCAGAGCTGACTTCCGGAAACTCTTCGTTCGCATACTTGATCGCGATGGGATCCTTGATGATCCAATCGGCGACCAGCAAATCAGACTGCTCGCCCTCGCCGCGGCGCACGTGCTGCATGTGCCCGACTTCGTAGAGCTTGTGATTCTCAGGGGTCACAAACTCCGGGGGATGCTCGATCGTGATGGACTTGCCTTCAGCGCTCGCCATCGTCTCGGGGTTGAACACCTCGGACTCTTCACGCTTGACCCGCACGATGCCGTTGGCGTCGCCCTTGAGGATCGTCTCACCGGGAGGGTTCAGCTCCTTCTCTTGGTACAGCTGCGTGCCGGTGCGGGCGATCGGGACGCCCACGCACACCAGGTAGCCTTCCGGCGTGAAGAAGCGGGTCTTGCCCAGCTGCTCGGTGGTGTAGAAGGCGCCCTTATCGACAACCTGCATCCGGTGCTCGCGATCGCTCATCGTGCTTCAGCCTCGTACTGACAGAAGGCCAAAGGCGGCCAGGGTCTTGTTCGGGGTCGTGGTCGGCGCCACTACCGTGAAGTAGTAGTCGTTGTCCGTCAGGACGGGCTGCACTGGCTGTTCCACCAGCGTGAGCGTCGGGTCGTAGCCGGCAACCGCGGTGAGGATCAAGCCGGGGTTCTGGTCCTCACCGGCGCTGTTCACTACGTAGACATTGATGCGGCCCTGCATCACCTCGCCGGTCAGCAGCGAGCTTGCGTAGTCGAACGAGAGCACGTGCACCTCTCCGGGACCGACCATCGGGAAGCGCTGCGTGTAGCCGTTACGCTGGCTCGTGACCACGAAGAGCGGGTCTTCGGTGTACAGGCCCACCGGCGATCCGGTGGCCGTGAATGTCGCCACCACGGTGCTGCCCGATACCGCGTCGCCGCCCAGGTCGACGGCCGTGTTCATATCGGCGTTGGCGTTCAGGTAGGAGAACGCGATGCCCGACATGCTGATGACGGTGGAGATCTGCGCGCCGGCGCTCGACAGCGACTGAGCGTTGCTGTTGAGCGCGTTGAACGTGGTCAGCGTTCCGAATCCGCTCGAGCTGTCGGTCGCCGCGTTGGCCGCCAGAGAGATCTGTGTGGACAGCTGCGCGCTCGCGTAGCTGGCAGCCAGCGCCGGCGCAGCCAGTTTGATCTGGTTTATCAGCGCCGCGCTGGCCAGGGAGACGGCCTGAGCGTTGCCGAACAGCAGCGCGCCGCTGGTCATGTTGCCGCTCGCCGCGCTGGCGCTCGCCGCATTCGCGGCCGCCATGATGTGCGTGGTGATCGCCGCGGCCGCCGTGGATACCGTCACGGCAGCCTGGGCAATCAGCACGATCTGAGCCAGGAGGTTGCCCGTCGCGGTGTCTGTGGAGACCGCGTTGCCGGCAATGCTGTCCAGCGCGAAGAGCGTGCCACTGGCGGTGCTGGTATCGACGGCAGCTGCCACCAACCGAATGGCCGTGTTGAGCGTCGAGGTCGCAGCCGACAGGTCCGCGGCCGCGCCGGCCAGCGGAACGTGCGTCGTCAGTCCCGCAGCAGCGCTCGACAGTGAGGTCGCCGCAGCACTGAGCTGGATCGCCGTGGACATGGTCGCAAGCGCCACGGAGACCGCGTTCGCATACGACACCATGTTCGGCGTCAGCACGATGAAGAGCTGACTCCAGGTCGTGCCGTTGTACCACTGCGCCAGGGCCACAGTGTTGTTTGAGTTCGACACTACCTCGCCATCCGAGAGGATGGATATGTGGGTGGCGTCGTAGTAGACGGTGTTCCCGACATAGGGAGCGCCCGCCGTCCACTGCGCGTTCGGATCCAGGATGCTGCCGATGCCTGCGTACACGGTGGGGCCCAGCACCACACTCGCGTAGTTCAGTAGCGCCGCCGCGGCCGCGCTGACCGAGCTGCCCGCCCCGCCCATCTTGATCGCCGTGGAGAGCGCACCAGTGGCGGTGCTCGCGGAGATCGGCGCGCCAGCCAGGGCGGCGCCCGCCGCGCCCGCTTCGTTCCACACGACGGCCATTGTGTCGAAAATAGAGCCGCCACCGTTGGTGGCGTCGGTGAATGTCGCGGCCACGGCGGAAGTCGATGTCAGCCGCATGGACTCGCTGACCGCGCTGCTGCTCATGCCGGTCGTGCCACTGGTAAATCCGGTGCCGGCCGAGGCTGGAGGCGTGGTGCCGGTGTCGTTGATGCACAGCGCCGACAGCAGCGCAGGCTGCGAGGTCGGGGTCACATTGCCCGTGGTGATCGCGTTGGCGCCCGTGCCGGGACTGTTCTGCGTCTGGCCGCCGGAGGTCTGATAGGCCGTCGCGGTAACGCCGCCGATTTCCTTGATCCACATTGCCGGGTAGGACCCGGACAGCCCGCCATTCGGGCCACCCACCCAAGAGGCCGTGATATCCAGCGCGGTGGCGTGCAGATTGTCGTTCAGGTAGTAAACCGAGATCTGTGCGCCGGACCCAGTGCTCAGGTACGAAGAGCCAAACGAGTAGGTCTGGCCCTGGTCATCGGTGATCGACTGCGGCAGGTTGTACGTGGCCGAGGTGCTGCCGTGATGGACATGCACTTCGATCGCGTTGCCGATCGCGCAGGCCGAGGCAAACGCCAGGGACTGAGTGTTTAGCTCCGGCGACGCAACCGCGGTCGAATTTTCTTGAACGACAGATGCGGTCATGACTGGACGCCGTTACGGAGCATGGGGCTGCATCCAGTTGTAAGTCGTCTGCCCTTCGCCAGCGGCGGGCAGCCATGCCTGCTTGGTGAGCGTGGTCGCCCCGACGTTCTGGCCGATACTGATGACGTAGGTCCCGGCTCCCCCGGTGGTGCCGGAGAGCTGCGGGCCAATCCAGGCGCCGTTGATGCTCAGGCCATTGGTGATGTAGTCACCGATGGTGATCGTATTGCCTTCGGCGTTGCTGACCGTGAGCAACCCGGAATACTGGTCATATCCGGTCTGCACGACATTGCTGACCGAGCCGACGATATTTTGCGGCGCAGCGAGTATGCAGCTCTGCCAGCTGGACGAAGCGGGGTTGCCGCCGTAGCCCGTAACGCCACCCGGATCTGGCCATGCCCAGATGAAGCTGTGGAACAGCCCAGGGGATGCGGTGCCGGTGTGCGTGTCGGTCTGGTTGTCCTGCCACTGGTGAATAGACTGGCAGTACTGATCTGGCGTGCTGCTGCTCTGGTACGTGCCGTACTCAGTGGCGAGCACTGGGACCGGGTAGCCGAGCCCCGTCATGGTGGTGCCGTTGACCGTGTAGCTCGCACTGCCGGCGATGACCGCGGCGACAACCTGAAGGCCGTACTTCGTGCCGTTGAAGGCATAGCCTCCATGGGGGTCGCTGCTGGATGGGAAGCTGCCGTTGCCGTACGGGTGCCACGTCGCCGTAAGCTGCCTGTCCCCGACGGGCCAGTACGTCGTCATGTCCGAGAAGCCCGCTGCATACGAGGGGCCTGACAGAGAGATAACGTTGGGGAAGTTCAACCCTCGAATGCCGGAAACCACGGTCCCGTAGCCGACCATGCGGACCGGGTAGTTGAAGCAGTAGGCGTTGCCGTTCGTGTTGGGCTGGCCGCTGTTGCCGCACATGCCTTGCGGCAGGCCGACCTGGACTCCATTGATGGACCCCGTGCCGACGTACGAATTGCTGAAGCCGGAGATGTAGCCGCCCTGGCCCATCAGCTGCGTCGAGGTGAGCACGGTGCCACTGAAGTTGGCGGCCGAATTCATGTTCAGCGTCTGCTGCTCAACTTGTGGCTCGTTGAACAGCTCGTAAATCTGGTTCCCGACACCAGACCAGCCGCCGATGTTCGGGTCCCAATAGTCCCCAGCCGCGCCGATGACGCCGCCCGCGCCCGGAGCGCTGTTCATCGTGTTCAATGCGGCCGAGCCGAACCATCGCGCCATGAAGGCAGGTAAGCCGCTCGAGGGGTAGCCCGCAGCGTCGGTGACGCCAGGACCTGCGCCGTAGGCCGCCGTCCAATACGGCAGCGTGCAGTCGTAGTCCATGAACAGCGGCTGCCCGTAGGCGCCGAGGTAATGGGTCACACCGCCGAAGGTGAATTTGGGTGCCGAGAAATGGCAGTCCCAAAGCGTGTGCATGTTGTATTTGCGGGCCCATCGCTCGATGAGGATGACGGCGTTCTTGTAGATGCCGTTCGGGTCCGCCTGCATCGTGGTGCCCCACGACGGAGAGGTCGGCGAGCCCGTGAGCGCGCCGATGATGACGTTCAGGAACGCCGAGGCGTTCATGCTGATGCGGACGCCGTTGGCGCCCCAGGCAGCCAGGGTCGGGAACGGGATGCCGCCAGGGCCAGTGTTGCCGAAGCGCTGGCCCGTGATGGGCTGATTGGAATAGATCGCAGATGCGAAGGCGCCTTCGTTGACACCGCGGATCTGGAAAGGGTTGCCGTGTCCGTTGACCAGCACACCCGCGGGGCTGACGGTTACAAGGCCGTCATAGCCTTGATTGTTCGCGGCGATGAAGCCGGCGCCGGCACTGCCCAGCGTCGCGCTGGCGGCCGACAGAGAGACCGGGCCGCCGTTGAGACGGATACCCGTGGTGAGCGCTGCGACAGCAGCAGCCACGCTGGAAGCTCCGCCCGTGAGCTGCGCACCCAGAGCGTTCCCTTGCGGGTAACGCCCGTGGTACAGCCCATCCGAGCTGGCGAGCGGGACGGAGACTTCCAGGAGGCCCATGTTTCGTCGCTTAGGCGGCGCGGCGGAACTTGTCTTCGTTCGCGGCGAGCGCGTCGAAGCCCGGGAGGTCGTACAGCTGGCTGATGGTGTAGGTCAGCGCAGCGATACCGAACGAGGGAGCCGAGTCGCCACCGTTCACGGTCTTGTTGGTCGTGAGGGCCGCGTAGATCAGCAGGTTGCCGCCACTGGATGCATCGAAGATGCAGAAGCCGGTGACCACGCCCCAGGACGCGGTCGGCGCCGGGAAAGTGATGATGGCGTTATTGCTGGTCTGGCCGCTGGTGCCCGAAGACACGACGGTCGTACCCGCGCCCTGCGTGCCGGCCCAGTTGGCCAGGGACGAAGGAATGGAGACGCGAGCGTAGGAACCGCCCGAGACTTCCGAGCCGCAGCTCGCAGCCGTGCTGGTGCCGGTAGCCAGGCCCACATACACCGTGGTCGGGAAGGTGTAGGACTGACCGCGCAGCAGCGCATCAACGAACTTGTTCTGCAGGTAGTTGCTCATGGCGCCGGCCTCGGCCTTCTGGGGCACGAGCACGACGGACAGCGTCACTGCCAGGACGGCAGCGAACAGAAGACGGGACAGGGTGGAACGCAGCGAGCGCATTTTTCGATCTCCTAGAATGAAAAAAGCCGCTCGAGGCGGCCGTGGGAAGGTCATCAATTAACGAAGTGTCAGGTGGCTTGCGTGCGACGTAGGGCGACGATCTTTTCGTATCGCGCCTCAACGTCGAGCAACTGAAAAAGTTTGTCTGCGCAACGGTAGGCGACTTTCCACCTACGGTTGGCCACGCTCAAAGCGAGGGATGCCATGAGCGCGGGAACGTCCCCCGTCGGGGGAGAACTCGCAGCTTCAGTGGTCATATCAACGTCGCTTTGAAAAAATAGGTTCACACCAGCACCGGCAATTCCAGATGCAGCCGGCGTGGAAGTACATGGTCCGGCCGTTCTCCATCACTGCCGGCGGAACGGCCCATTCGCAGACCGCGCCATCCATGGCCTTGTGTCCGGATCGCACATCGTGGTCATGCACGCAGTGCCAGATGTAGTGCGTGCTGCCCGCGAACTGAGCGCGGGCCTGCACGAACAGCGTTGCCGTGCGCGACACCTCAGTGCGCGCGATCAGCGTGGCCCGGTTCTCGGTGACCTCACCGGAGCGGGCGATTTCCTGCGCGATCGCCCGTGCCCTGGTGGAGCTCGCCAAGCCTTCGAGCGTGAGCGCCTGGACCCGCTCGCCTGCCTCGATGGGAAGGGAACGGATCAGTTCCACCTGGTCGGCCAGGCGTTCGCGCATCACGTCGCCGATGGGCGATGCGATCAGGTCCCGGACGCCGAGACCAATCTCACGGCTGTGAGCCCGTAGCGACTCCAGGCTGCGATCGCGAACCTCGCCGAGCATTCGGCCGGCGATCCGTTCAGCCCAGGGCGTGAGCGATATCGCGTAGGCCCGCAGCAGCTCCTGGAGCGTGGGCAGCGTCGCCGGATCCGGAAGGCCGAAGCCTCCTATCAGGTCGCCGACGTGCTGCCCGATCTTGCGCAGCGCCGTCTCGTAGTCGCGCTCAGCGCGGCCCGTTCGGACCCGGCCCCTGCGGTACCGACCCCGCTTGTCATCGTCCTGCGTGGCCAGCTGGCCCGCGTTGATGACGTGGGCGGCGCGCTCGAAGCGCAGCTGCCGGGCGTTACTGTCCCGCGCGTGCTCCGCCGCTACGAGCCTGTGCTGCAGGTCCGCCAGCTGCCGGCGCTCCCGGCTTCGGGGCGAGCGGGCGACCGTCTGGGCCGATGCCGAGGTCTGCTGGGTTGGGTGGGTTCTCACGCGCGTCCTTGTCCTGCTCTTCAGCGTGGTCGATGTCTTCGTCCGTGATGTTGCTGAAGGCACCCGTGATCGTGGCCAGCTGCCGCAGTTCCTTCATGGCGCCCGAGCGTGAGATCAGGCCGCCCTCGTAGGCCTCAAGCACCGAGCCGACGGTCTTGTCCGTCACGTCGGCCTCTTCCACCTTGCTCATCTGCCACAGCGGCTTGAACGGAGTCTGGAAGAATTTGGGGGGCGCCTTACCGAACTTCGAGGCGTAGGCCAGCGGATAGATGACGCCGACCGCCGGGGAGAACTTCGTCTTCTGCTTGCCCTTGAGGTTGTCGTAGTAGTTACGAAAACCCGAGTCGCCCGAGGCGTTGAGCCCGCCAGGGGAGCGACCGAACATGCGCTCCATCGGCGTGTCAGCGGCGCCGGCGACCTGGTCGGCCAGCGACTCAAGGATTGAGTCGAGGCCGGCGAAGTTGTACGTCTGAACGTCGAACTCGTCGGTCTTGTCCAGCAGCGTGATGCCTTCGTTGGACTGCATCTGCCGCATGAACTCGACCTGACCCGTCACGCCTTTGAGCGCCACCTGATTGTTGGCGATCATCGAGCGCAGGTTGTCGACCTTCAGCGTGCGCAGGTAGCACTTGTATGCCATCTGCGCAGCACCGAGCGTGGCCGAGTCGAATGCCAGCAGGCGATCCCACATGCGTTCGACAACCGACTGGCCCCAGTACATCTGGCTAATCGCCTGACGCCACGGGAGCTTGATGCCCATGAACCGGATGACCCGGCTGTGGTGCATCCGCATCGACCCCATGCCGGACCCGTAGGTGGCCATGTAGTCATACCAGCGCGGCAGGCCGACCTTCGGGCCCCACTCGCGTGCGCCCTTGTCGCCGACCAGATCGTCCATGGACGGCTGGACCTGCCAGCGGTCCATCGTGAAGATGCCCTTGAACTGATCCTTGCGGACCGTGTCGACGTTGAGCGGGGTCTCCGGATCCTGGCCGTCGATCATGAGGTAGCCGATCGCGCCACCGTACAGCCGGCCCAGGATCTCGCCGAAGCACATCGTCGGCCAAATCTGCATCTGGTCGATGTAGGTCTCAAGCTCCGTAATCATCTCAGGCGGATCGTCCGTCTGGATGGTCACGCCTTCGCGCGTCATGTCCTCGGCGTGGCAGTCGACCACCTTGCCGATGACCCAGGATCCGCGGTACGCCCACTCCAGCTGCAGCGGGATGCTGCTGATGGGGTTGTAGCCGTAGCGGCCGCCGGTTGAGGCGTTGCCGGCGCCGAGCCCGATGCCCGTGAGGAAATTCTGGAACGTGTCCAGAGTGCGAAAGTCGGCTACCTTCGGCGTGAGGTGGGGGCGTCTCCAATCCATTTCAGTGCCCCGCCAGCTTTGTCCAGATCGAGCTACCGTCGCGGTGCTGGATGTAGCCATCCAGGCCATAACGGATTGCGTCCCATCCGTGGTTGTAGGCGTCGAGAACGATCGGCAGAACCTGCGAGGTCATGCGGTCAATCTTGTACTGGTACAACCGCGCTTCCTCTTGCATCTTCGTGCAACGTTCGTGAATGTGGATCTTCTTGAACGCCTTCAGGTGCTCAATGCCGTCCTCGACGGAGCCGGCCCATTTCTCGGCCGCCGTGATGTTGAATCCCTGCCGGGCCAGGTAGCTGATAATCATCGGCTGCGAACAGTCGCCCTTGATGGGCCACTTGCGCGCGTCCGGGATGTGGCGGTCCCACTGCTCGGGCAACAGGTCCAGTTCCGTGCGATACGAGAACAATTCGTAGCCGATGAACAGCTCGTCCTCGGCCTCGTTCATCCAGAACTTGATGAGCGCCGTGGGGTCGTTAGCGAAGCCCCAGTCGCCGCCCAGGAAGATGCGCCGGTCGGCCGGCGGATCGTCAAACTCTTCGACCACCACGCGCCGGCGGAAGATCGCAGCGTCGGTGCGGTTGAGCGTGCAGCCTGACCACACGTGGTCATAGTCGGCCTGGTACTGCAGCCGCTCGTCATCGTCCTTGGCGTTGGCGATCAGCTCGAGCGCGTAGCGGCGCTCCAGCTCCGCGGACTCGGGGAACCAGGGGTTCGAGTCCCAATTCATCTGCACCCGGCGTGCATCCGGCGGCATCTTGATGACGAATCGCTTGTAGGTCTCGTCATCCTGCAGGCCGGGGTTGAAGCACATCCAGATCTCGGGCCGCGTGCCGAAGGGTCGCCCCTCCTTGCCGCGGATCGTGGGCAGCAGCGTCCTCCAGCTCTGCTCGGTGATCTTGTGCGCTTCTTCAATGAAGCATATGTCGATGCCCTCGGCCGACTTGATCTTGTCAGGATCCGTCTTGATGCCGTGGAACATGAACTCGGCGCCGGCGGCGCTGCGGATGGATTCGTTGTGCACCTCGAAGCGGTGCCGCAGTCCCATCTGATCGATCGTGTCACCCAGCAGCCGGTGAACCGACGCGCTGATTGACTTCTGCACCTCACGCAAACACATGAAGCGCAGCGGCATCTGGTCCGCCAGCGTTATCGCCATGCGGGCATAGCCCGTTGACTTGCCGCTCGATCGACCGCCGTGGGCGATCTTGTAGCGGCTGCGTGCGTAGACCGTGCGACCCTTCGAGTCGCGCCGAAAGAACAGTGACCGCAGCTTCGGGGGTAGCAGCTCCGGTCGTACCTCAGCCGCCATCGCCGTCAGCCTTCGTGACCCGCGGCGAGGTCTCTACATCGCCGACATCGTGGCCGCCCGTGTCGGTCTCTTCGGCGAATGTCACGGCAAACACCGGCGTGGCTGCCGGCAGCGCCTGGCCGTCGGCACCCGTCAGCTCGGTGCGATTGGTCTCGCGCCAGCCGCCGCGCGTCTTCAACCAGAAGCACACGGCCCAGGGCTGGCCGTTGGCCGCGTTCTGGTAGAGCACCGAACCGATGCTCGCGTTGGCCGTGTCCAGGCCCAGGGCCAGCTCCGACTTGAAGTGCTTGCGCAGCGTCGAGTAGGAACAGCCGATGATCTTCGCAACGTTCTCGTGCTTGATGCCGCAAGCGGCCATCATCTGCACCTGCTCGCGTTGCTCGGTAGTCGGCTCAAACTTCGGGGGCCGTGTCCGCTTCGGCTTTGGAGCCGGCGGATTTTCGTTGTTCTCGTCCATGGATAAAAACCAGCAGGCACAAAAAAGCCGCCAAAACGGCGGCTCTCATGAGCACCTGCGCCAATTGGCGCAGGGCGTGCACCTGCGATGTCAGCGTCGAGTTACGGCGAACCCGATCCCCGGCCGCGTCCCTTGCTGGCAGCCTTGCGGCCGCTGATGGCCTTCTTGGCCGCCTTTCGTACGCCGCCGCGGCCCTTCGCCTTGGCCTTTGCCCTGCTCGCCATGTGCACTTACTCCGGTAGTGTGATGCCTAGTTTCGCTGCCAGCTTGAGACCATCGACATACTTGTCGCCATCTGCCAGCAGCGCCAGCGCGGTTAGGAATGCTTCCTTCTGCTCGCGCGTGTGAAATACCGCGGCGAACCAGAACTCAGTGTCTGTCGCGCGATCGAATCGTTTCTCTTCTCGAGCCCGTCGCTCGCGGAATGCGATCGCTGTCGCATCCAGCTCGGCGCGGGCGTCTGTCTCGTCATCGCCGGTGACTGGCACATCGGCCAGGGGGTCTTTCACCTTCTCAGGCGGCTTGGCCAGCTTCATGCTGATGCCGCCGATACCACCGATGCTGCCCAGGCGCATCCCGCCGCCAATCTTCATGCTGCTCATGGCTTGAACCCCATCTTCTCGTAGCGGAATAGATCCGCCTCGATCAACGGGAAGAACTCAAGCACCCGCTGAAAGTCTCGCGGTGCGTGCTGACGCAGCGGCGCTATGAAGCGGTAGTCGATGCCATCGAAGGATCGCTTGAACCACTGATAGTCGACCGGCAGCTCGATGCCCGCATCCTTGATCGCTTGGAGCGTGCGGGCTTTGTTCCAATCGCCGATCGGCAGCCACATGTGCTTGCCGCGTCTCCACAGCCCGTGCTTCATGTAGCTGATGCGCCGCATGGGCGAGTCAGTCGCCCTAACGCCAGTGGCGTAGGGCAGATCCTCGGGCAGCCCCAGATCCTCGGCGTACTCGGCGAAGGCCTCCGCGTACGTGAATTCCGGCAGCTGTGCCGCTTCAATCACCGCGCAGTTGCCCGGCGGCTGGAATACCAGGGAATTCAGCAGCCGGTTGACGCTGGGGTGCGGCAGCTTGCGGATCTTTGTTTGAAAGACCCGTTCGAAATAATCGACCGACTCTTCCTCAAACTCCAGGCCCGGCACCAGATAGAACCAGATGGGCCGGACCTCATCGAAGAATCGCCGCAGCTGAAGCCACGTGGCGATTGCATCCTTGCCGCGGCTGAAGGCCAGCATCGCGACATGGCCAGTCTCGCGCCGAACCGCCTTGCAGCACTCTTCGCTGTCAAGATAGATGCGGTCCGGATCCATTACATTACTCATAGCACCTCCTGTGACCTCACCCGATTTTACAGGTGGGCATCAGCAGATGCCGGGAATCATCGCGTTCTGACGGGGCGTCAGTTACTCGCGGCGCCGATCAGCGGCGCGCTTGAGCATTTCTGCCAGCTGCCGTCGCAGGTCCTCGCGGATCGCGCTTTCCGACCGGGCGTGCTCAACGGTGCGAAAGCCGCGCGCTTGTCGCGGCTCTTTGAATTTGATGTCCAGCATAAGACGATCCCGGGCAGAGGGATTTGAACCGACGACCTGCCGTATCCGGCTGCTCTACCTGGCTGAGCTACACCCGGGACCTTACCCGCCGTACAGTTCGATCCGGCGAATAACCGAGGCGCAAATTTGCGCTTTTTGAATTGGTGCCCAACCTGGGACTCGAACCCAGAGAACCCGCGTTCTGAGCGCGGTACGTATGCCAATTCCGTCAGCTGGGCTGGTGGAGCGCCAAGGAATCGAACCTTGCGGGCCGAGGCGACGGGGTTACAACCCGCCCCGTCTCCATAGCGGTCTAGCACTCCGTCAAAGAGGTCGCGCACCGTGGAGTCGAACCACGCAACCGGGCCGCTGGCCCAGAGGCGTCTGCGCGCGCGTGAGAAATTGGCTGGCCCGCTTGGAGTCGAACCAAGGACCGCACGGTTAACAGCCGTGTGCTCTACCGACTGAGCTACAGGCCAAATGGGTCGGGTGGCGCCCAGGCTTTCGCCCGCCGTGTGCTCACGGGTTTGGACGCTCCCGATAGATCGGCGCCCCCAGCTCGCCGCGTGGCCGACCATCAACGACGTGTCAGCTCAATCGCGCGCGAGCCAGGAACGGGATGCCCAGCCCGTCAGTGCGGCCGCTCGTTCATGACGGCGGACGGCTGCGCGGGCAAAGACGTATGAACCTTTTATAAGTGCCGTAAGCACATGCGCTCGCTTCTCAAAAGCAAGTCATCATGTTGCAGGTATTTAAAACCCGCCCCAGGGGGTTCAGGCCCGGGGCGGTTGGACTAACTCTCTCCCCGCCATTGATCCTGACTGACGCAGGCGACGGGAAAAGACTGCACGCCAGCGAACGCGAAGGGGGTTCAGCGACGTGGCGTGGGAGACCGGGACAGCAGCACATGGGTGGATGTGACTGGGTGTCCGTCGAGGCTGACGTTATACGGTAGGTTTCGTTCTAGAACGCAAGCGGTATTTTCAAATCGGGTGCAAATCGGTGTCTGGAGCGTGCGCAGGAGGGTGTACAGCCCATGGGAAGCGGTGCACATGCCCTCCCCTGCAGTGATCGAACGGGGGGTGTGGGGGGCTTACAGCGTCCCGGTGTTGAGGTAGTGGACGATCGCCGCTGTCAGATCGATGACCGCCAGGTACAGCGCCGTCCCCTGGAGGATCCGTACGAGGAACCAGCCCGCGCTCTCCAGGCTCATAGCGATACCACGGACACGAAGTGCCGAGGGTGCAAGAGGTCATCGACCAGGGCCCAGATGTCGTCCGATGCCGCGTCGAGCACGTACTGCGCCTGTGCGTAGCCGCTGGGGTTCATCGGGAGCCGTTGCTCGAGGTCCCCGAATCGCTTGCTCGCGAAGCCAGCCACCGTCTCGAACACGGCCGCATCGTACTCACAGGCCTTCCGCAACGGTTCCCATACTGTGACTCCCAGCACGTAGGAGTTGGGGTCTTGCCCGACGTTGATCGTCAGCAGCCGCTGCGGTGCGGGCTCTCTCCCACAGCGCAGGATCACCGATAGCCTGCCCGCCGTGGTCAGCTCGGTATCCAGCGGGTACGGCGGGTGCCACTGCGCAGCCTGCCAGCGCTCAAGGATCGGGGCGAAATCCTCGTGTAGCTTCGACAGCACCTTCCGCTCCGCCACGCGCTCCGCCACGCGCACGCGCCATGCCGGGGTGAATGGGACCTTCCGCCTCACTGGTTCCCCCATTCGTCGCGCTGGCACTCGACGTGGTACAGCTCCACAGGCCGATCGCGAGGCATCATGATCTTCCCGATCATGACCATCTCTGACCGTGTCCCCCGCTCTTGCATGTCAGTCGCCTTACACTCTCCCGGATCGAAGGTGATCCGCCCGTAATCGCAGGCGCTGAGCGCCAGCAGCGCAGCGGTCGCAACCGCGAGTCTCATCTTGTGGGTCACGCTTCTTCCCCTCTCGGCTGGCTGGGCGGGCAGTAGACGGGTGCGACCCTCACATCAGCGCCCGACTCGACCAGGGCGCGCACCACCACGTCCAGGCTATCCTTCGGGACCACCATGACCCTGCGGCCGCCGGCGAAGATCGGCAGGCCTTCCAGCATGGGCGCCGGCTTGCGCAACTCGTAGGCCTCGGTGATGAACGGGTTGGGATACACGTCATAGCGCGGCGGAGCCAGCTCACCGAATTGCGCCTTCATCGATCTCCACAGGGTCTGGATATCGGCCATGACCTGGGCCGCGGTCGGCGGCTCGGCGGCCATCGGCGCTGCGGCATTGGTGGAGCACAGAGCCTCCCTCATGAGGTCATCCGCCATGCTGTTCACACGAAAGAGCGGTTTCACGCTACCGGGGCTTTGCTCGCGAGCCCCGTGTACACCGAGTACTTCGCCGCCCGCAGCAGCGCGCTGTAGGTCGCCTTGCGCAGACCCAGGCTACGCGCGCGTGTCTCGATGGGGCCGTACACGAAGAAGTCGGCCACCACCACCTCGCGCAGTTCCTTCGGGAGCGTGTTCACTACCGCGTCCACATCCGCGACAGCTTCAGTAGGCTCGGCCACCGTGTTCGGCTTGAAGGATCGCGTCTCCTTGCCGATAGCCGTGAACTCCGGGCCGCCCATCTTGGTGTGGTCCGCGTTCTTGCTCATGGGGTTGCTATTGGGATCGCGGCGCAGGCGCACGGTCTTCTGCCGCATCGCCTTGTACAGCAGCGATATCGTGGGGAAGCCCAGCGACTCGCGACTGTCGCGGATCCAGTTGGCCCACGGGCGCAGCCGTGCTTCCGCGTAGACCAGGGCTTCCGAGCGCTCCTTGGTCAGTTCAATATGGCGCGATCCATCCCAGTGCTGCACCGTCTCGTTGCTCAAGTCAAACCCCCGAAAAACTCAAATTGCTACGGCTAAGTGTCTGTAGGACGGAAAGAAATGTACTGTAGGTGCGTTATGTTCTAGAACGCTGATTTGTCGCGTTTCGCCCTTTCCCTTGACCTTTCGCGCGCGCGATACAACGTGGCTCTATCGACCCCATGCTCGCGACACATTCTCTTGAGCGTCACCCGTTCTTTCAGGTCGAGGTCCGCAGCGATCTTGTCCTCAGCGGACTCGGTCAGCTTCTGATTCATGCCACCCACTCCAGCACGCGCGGCGCATTGTCCGAGATTGGCGGCGCCCCACCGTAAAGCGGCCTGAATGAATGCAGCTCGATGCGCAGCCAGTCAGGCACCACGCCGTCGATCGTAGGCTCGAGCCTGTTGCGGAGGTCGAGCATGACAACTTGGTCGCGGCCGAACTCGGGCGTAAGGCGCGCAACTTGCCACTCGATGCACATGCGCCGGCCGTAGGCGATGGTGCACAGCGTCTCTGCCTTCACGCGCGACAGCAGCGGTGCGGGGTATCCGCCCCGCTCCTGATAGACCGCATAGGGAATGAAGACATACGGGCCGCCAGGGTCCGCGGGGAATCGGTACCGCACGGACTGCTCGCGCGTCGGTGCAGCGTGGGCAGCGGCGATCAGGCCGCCCATGATCGCCAGGAACTCGCTTCGGTTCACGTCCGGATCCCCCCGTTATAGATCGTGGGGAAGCGAGACCGCTTCGGATCTGCCGGGACGCGCCGCCATTGCTTGCAGTGCGGGCATTCCTCGCAGCACGCGACGAACTCCATGATGACCGAGCCTCCCGGCGTGTGGCACGCGCAGTCGCATGGCTTGCATTCGGTGCACGCGACCGCAGCGCACTCGGCGAATGGCAGGCCTCCGCCTCCGTGGCGGCCGCGGTGCACCTTCGCCATGTCCAGCAGCGGCAGCCAGTCAGTGGATACGAGGCGCGTCAGCAGATCGATGCCGATTTGCTGGATGATTGAGAACTTCACCTCGGTCGGAAGTTCCTCGCGCAGCTGGTCGCGTTGATCCAGCGACGTGCGATGGCTGCGGAAGATGATCGGCTCGACCTCGTTGGCCCAGGAGTTTATCGGCGTGAGATTCAGCTCCACCACCGGGGAGTCTGAATACGGCGTCAGCACCCGGCTCCAGGTCCCCCAATATCTCGAGTAGTGGAACACATCGGGACGCCGGCGCAGCCTGCTGTTGCGATGGTGGTTTTCGTCTATGGCGTTCATCGCTCTCCCCTGTACAGTCGGTATGTGATGACGGCGAGCGCCGCGGCGACCATGAGCGCGGTCACGCCGATGCAGACCACAGCTGCGGCGTATGCAATCTGCTGAATCATCGCTGATACCTCACGCTTAGACTGCGCACCGGGCCGCCGGATGAAGGCATCGAATGCCGCAGCTGCCCCAGTAACTGCCACACCTGGCTACAAGCCGAACAGCAGCCGTTCGGCCGCCTCTGCGCCATGTACGATGGATGTTTCGGGCACCGGATCCGGACGGTTACCTCCAGGCCTTTAACGCGGCGTCGGTTCATCGCCCCCCCCCTTGCACATCATTCCCTCAACACTGAGGGCGGCCCAGTCGTACATCGGCTCGCACAGCTCGCCGTCGCCATTGGTGAAGCTCGTGAGGCTGAGCCTCAGAAGATCCAGGGCGAACTGGCCACACACCGGCTCGAAATGCCAGCCCACAGCCATCGGTCGGTCCGGGTGATTGTCGACAGCGGGGCAGTCCGGGACCAGCTTGCGCGCTTCATCAGCGGCCACGATCGCAGCGTTGGTTGCGATGGCCGCGTCATGCGCTTGGTCGGCCTGGAGCCTGTGCACCTCTGCGATCAACACCAAATTGTCGGTGCGCAGCTCCATGACGTAGTAGCCCAAGGCGAACAGGATCGCAGCGAGCACAACCGATGCTGCGAATTGAGCAACCTCTTTCATAGGACCTCCCCAATGAAATCGTGGCCGCCGGCGTGCCCTACTCGCTTGTTACAGCGGGCCGCCTGGAACCATTCGCCGTGGCGAACCAGCACTTCCTCGCCGCACTCCACTGGCCGCGATGTCACGCCAGCCATCAGTGTGTCGCGGTCCTGGCGCTTCAGATGGTCAGCCAGGGCGAGCGCGTCCTCATCGCGTAGGGAGCCGACAGCGCGCGCGATGGTGGCGCGCGCCTCGGTCACCTTCGGATCCGGGAGTGGCTGTGGGGGCGGGATTCCTCTCATGATTTTCGTTTCCTTTGACGTTCAACTTCGGTGATGGTCACGCCGTACTGGGCTTCCAGGTGGCGGCGCTTCCAGACGTAGACCTTGTCGCGCTTCGTGGCGATCGACTTGCAGTCCTCGACCACGAAGACATGCTTGCTGTTCGGCACGTGGCGCCAGTAGGTGAAGTCCGCGATGTAGGCGCCGATGCGCACCGGACCCTGAGTGGTCCAGGCCTCCAGGGCGAATTCCGGCTGGAGCGTGAGGCTGTGGATCTGGCCAAGCAGGACCTGGTTGCGCAGCTCCCTGTAGCGCTGCGCCTCCCACTTCGAGGCGAACGTGTGGCCGTCGACCACCTCCGGCTCATTGCCGTACTTGCGGCGCTTCGGCGGCGGGGCGGAACCCAGCTTGATGGTCATGGGGCCCATCGGGGCCAGCTTGATGCGGAAGGTATTGACCATCGTCTCAACCTTCGCGATCGCATCTTTCACGCCGGTTGCGAACGCATGATCTATAAGGGCGCTGTTGTCGATCGCGACAGGCTTGATGAACGCGGCCGCGGGATCCAGCTGCGCAGCCGCTTGCTCTCGCAAGTGCGGCGGCAGGTCATTGATTGATCCGTAGCGGCTCATGGCGTGACCTCGAACTCAAACAGCCACTCACAGCGCCGCTGGCTGTCGCTAAACCACGTGACCTGATATTGGGGACCCTGCGCATTGAAAAGCATCGCGATGACCGTGCCGCGCAGCCCGATGTCCTTGATCGTTACGCGCGTGCCAATGCCGTAACTGAATTCCACGGTCGCTTTCATCGATCCTCCCCGGGTTTTGACTCAATCACTTTCCACTGGTCTTTATCGAACAGGTGGCTGTTCCAGCCGAGGTACGCATAGCCTTCCCGGGCATAGGGCCAGTGATGCGCGAGCCCGCGCCAGCGCGTGCGGGATGGGCCGCCACGCTCGCCGAACTCCCCGGTCCAGTACTCCCAGAAGCAAACCTCCAGGCCATCAACGGTTTCGCACACCCTCGCTGCTGCCACCCAGCCCGCCTTGCGCGGTTCGCCGAGCTGTTGCCGTTGAGTCATGCCGCTATCACCGCGGCGCGCGCCAGCCGGGCCGCGTGATACATGCAGTCCCTCTTCACGGCCGCGATCGCCAGCCGTGTCGATTCCGCATCGGAGACCTCGAAGGCCACGCACTCCGCGCCGTACATGCCCTCGAAGCTCAGGTCGCCACCGCCGAGCGGCGAGCGCACGATGCGGTAGCGGCCGCACACCGAGGCCAGCACGTCGATTGAGACGCGCTTGAACGTAAGCTCCGCGCCGGAACGATCCGACACGAAGTATTCGAGCTTGCTGACACGCGCCGTCTGAGGCGCCTCGTACCTTGTCGTCATTGGATGGACTCCCCATCTATCCATGTGTCTGTACTGCGTTCCCAAGCCCGGTCCAGTTATGAGCTGGCCGGGCTTTTCCCCTATTAGGAGAACTAACTCTTGAGAAGAACTGCTACTCAACTCTCCTTACCGTTCGGACCTTCCCCTCTATGCCCTCTTGGTGGGCGGACCCAGCCTCCTAAGACGCTGAGTCCACCTTCACATGCCTCCCGGAGCCGCATGACCCGCCAGCCGTTCGACACAAGGGCGCTAGCTTCGCCACCCTTCTCCGCTGTTTCAGTGTCTGACCCCCAGTAGCGGACTCTTCCGACGGGGCTGGTGTTACGTTAGCCCGCCCCCCGTCGTGCATTGATCTGCGTGTTAAAAGGCCGTGCGTAGAACCTCCACCACTGCGTGAATGCCTTCTGACTGGTGCATGTCGTTGAAGTCGGTGCCGATCGTCGGTGGCATCGACCATTTGAGTCCGGTGGCGATCGCCGCTGCCTCGCCGGCCTTAACGCCGGTCAGCTTATTTGGGTGATCGTTGTCGGCCGCCACGAAGGCGCCAGGGAAATGCTTGGCGACCCGTTCGAGGTTCGCTGCGCTGAAGCACACAATCACTGTCGGGCGCCCTCTCAGGCGCTGCAGGGCTTCAATGAGCGTCAAGCCAGTGGCGTATCCCTCGCACAGCACGCTGCGGTCCGCTGCCTTCTCCGTGGCGCCCATGCGGAAGACGGCGCCAGCCGTGCGGCCGCCTCTCAGGAACAACTTCTCGCCGGCCTCTGAGATCGTCTGCACCGACAGCACGCGCGAATAGTCCGCCACGTCGCGCATCGGAACGATCAGGTTCGTGCCGCTCACCAGCGCTCTGAGGTCCGGGAACCCCTTCTTGACCAGATAGGCATGACTTGAGAGCTTCGAGCCGGCAATCAGCTGACTGGCCGCGCGGGCAACCTTCTCTTGATCCCGTCGCGTCGCTTGGGCAGCGCGACGCATTTGCTCGCGCGCTTCGCGAAGGACGCGAGCTGCCTCGGCAGGGTCTACGTGCCGATCGCTGGTCCACACGTTTGCCTCGCCCTGGCCGCTGGAGAAGTCCCCCCACACCGCAACGTCCGGCGTGAAGAGCTTCGCCCAGCCGGCCTTGTTCCCCTGGCCCTTGCCAGCGCCGGGGAATCGCACGAAGCGCCCGATTGGGAAATGCCGCGGCGGCGTCATGCCGAACGTGGCCAGAGTCTCCGCCAGTGTCACGAAGCGCGAGCCTCCGCCGCGAGCCGCGCCTTCTTCTCATTCCCCTTGCGAAACCGCAGGTTGAGCGACTTGATCTTGCTCAGCGTCCCGTGACTGATGGGCGCATTTTCGGTTGCGCTGAAACTCCAGTCGCGAGTCGGCCAGTCCCCGGTGATGTCTTTGAAGATCGCCCGGGCTCGGTTGCTCTGATTGTCCGGGTTGCCGTGGCCGCGCACGTATGCGCACAGCTGCTGCCATAGATTGACCTGGTCGGATGCGATGACGTTCTTGCCGATGCGTATTTCCCGCATTTCGCCGGCCTTGGAGTCCTCGAAGACCATGGTGGGCTTTTCATAGCCACAGGCCATGCAGCGGCGCAGGAACGGCTTGTGGCCGCACGTCGGGCACCCGGCCGGCTCGAATTCCTCATCATCCTTGCGGACCTTGCCGTCCAGCTGCTCAGCCATGTCGAGGCTATGGAAGCCATTGAAGTACACGTCGATGAAGTCTTTGTAGAACCGCTGGATGTTGCCGCTGTGGTCTAGCAGCAGGCACTCGGTCTTGCCGGTGTCGGGCGATGACCGCAGGCCACGGCCCCACATCTGGATCGCGGTGGACAGCGACTTGCGCAGCGGCCGCGCATCAATGACGCACCCGATGTCCGGCACGTCGAAGCCCTTCGCTAAGGCCTCCACGCTGACCAGCACGCGCATCTTTGGATTCGGCTTGCTGTACTCCGCCAGCAGATACTCCCGCTCGGCGGGCTTGGTCTCTGACGTGAACACATCAGCCGGGATGCCCGCCTCATTGAAGCGCTGCGCGAGCTGGTGGCAGTAGGCGATGTCCGGACCGAAGGCGATCGTCTTGCGGATGTCGGCAGCGTAGTTGCTCCATTCGGAGACCACATCCCCGAGGATCATCGCCTCACGCTGCGATGCGGCCTTCTCGGTCCACTCCCCGACGCTATTGGTCTGCGCGCCGGCCATGTCGGGCTTCGTGCACGACATGATCCGCATTGGGACCAGCACGCCCGCCAGGGTCAGTTCATTCATGGTCGCTGCATTGACCATGTTCGAGAAGCTATGCCCAAGGCCCTTCGAGCACGGCGTGGCGGTCAGCCCGATGACGGCCGCCTTGGTGGTCTTCAGATGCTCCACCCAGGTGCTGTACTGCGTGTGAGCCTCATCGATGATGATGACATCGGCATCGGGCCAGAAGCCGCGGGCGCCGATGGTCTGGATGCTGGCGATCTGGAACGGCTGCGACTTGTCGCGCCGCCAGTGATTCGCCTGGACGATGCCGTGTGCCGTGAGCCCGTACTCATCGGCACGCTTGCTAGTTTGGTCGATCAGCGCAGTGCGGTCACAGACGAACAGCGCACGGCGCCCCTTAATCAATGCCTCATGCGACGCCCGCAGGCCCAGGTATGTCTTGCCTGAGCCCGTGGGCGCCACCAGCAGCTGCTTGCGGTGCTTGTTGCGTACGCCGTCACGCAGCTTCTCGTGCGCGGTGACCTGGAAGTCACGCGGCGACGGGAAGCTGGTGCTGGAGTAGTTGGCACTGGTGGCCGGCAGAAACAGATGCTGGCTTTCCATGGGTTAAGCCGCCTTGTCGAGTTTGCGTTTGAGACCGTCGTTCTCGCGGCGCAGCTGCTTGACCAGCCGGATGGCCTCGAGACGTTCATTCTGGAAACCATCGCGGGATAGTTTCAGCTGCGCGATCTGAGCCGCTTGCCGCTTCAGCTCTTCGTGGGCCGCCTTCAACTTGTCGTCGGCGCCCATGATCCGATCGATCGATGCGGCGTATTCCTTCTCCAGTCCCGCGAGGTACGCATCCTCGTCGTGCTCAGGCACCCATCCCTCGTTGAGATTCGGAGCCTCCGGCGCTGGCGTAGGCTCCTTCGCGGCCGCCAGCTGCTGACCCTTGGGGCGGTCGAGTACTGCGGCGGCTTTCGATACCGACAGCTCGCCGGCGTCGACGGCGTCCTGAAGCTGCTTGCTGCCTTTTTCCTGCACCTGCGCCGCCCGCTGCACTGAGCGGCGGCCGACATTCATGGTGGTGGCGGCATCGGACTGAGACAGAGCACCTGCGCCAATTGGCGCACCTGCCTTGCGGTCTTCAGCCTCAATCTGCGTGAGGCGAGCGGCCACCATGGCGCGCTGGCTCTCATTCAAGTGACG
>Ga0302314_10000533_pt1 | contig 70259 bp, 64 predicted proteins | sample III_Palsa_N2_3_FD_200533 | JGI IMG/M metagenome (GOLD analysis project Ga0302314, IMG submission 200533) | Peat permafrost microbial communities from Stordalen Mire near Abisko, Sweden - III_Palsa_N2_3 | ecosystem: Environmental > Terrestrial > Soil > Palsa > Peat permafrost | place: Sweden...
CGAACATCAAAAAGTGGGCATGAACGCTCCTCATAGTCTCCGATGAACGCCTACCCCCGAAGCACAGTCGCATGAGATGCGAAAAACACGGCACGTTGCCAATATGCAAGAACTATGGATAGGCGGGGTTCGACGCGTGCCGGTGCACGCTTGATGAACATTGAAAATTCGAGAGCGCGTATGAATTCCCACTCTATCGCCAAATTAAACGACCGGCAAAATTTGGCAGCCAGAATTGAGGCAGCTTCAGAGCAGATGGAATGACAACATCTGGTTGGCCGGGACCCGAAAGCTACGCGCCCAATCTCGGCCATAGACCCTCGCTGCGGCGGTTCGTAATTGCCGACTGTCCGATTACGATGCGATATTGCGTCGTTAGATTCTGTGGGAATGGCTTTGCCTGGTGGATTGCTTCCCGGCCGCTCTTGGCGATCCGCTCGCTTGTAGCGGCCGTTCTGGTTCAGACTGCCGTGCTGACCGCACCCGACCAAAGCGAGACGTTCGGGCGGGCTGACGTGAATGGCCGGTGGCGACAAAAGCAGCCGCCACAGGGTCGCTAAGCTGGGGCCGGATGCCTTCCCGCTCATCGGCGAAGACGCGACGCAGCGGCCGCATAAGCGGAAGGGCGCGATCCGGGTTGAGCTCGAGCGGCGGCTGCGCGTCGCCGCGGATACCGGCGAAATGCACGTCCTGCTGGTGCGCGCCGGCGATTTGTTCGGCAGGACATTGGTGATGCCGGGCCGCCGTCCGGTCGCGGTTCGTCAGCCGGGTAGGCGCGGGATCGGGCAGACGCCAAGCGGCGGGTCCCGCTCAAAATTGCCAGTCGACCAGTTGCTCGCCGCCGGAGACCTCGAGCACGGTGCCGGTAACATAGGGGTTGGTCATCAGGAACACGGCGGCATGCCCAACGTCGGCGGGGCGCCCGATGCGGCGCGCCGGAAAACTTGTGCGCACCTTCTCGCGCACGTCCGCGGCGTCCGTCGTGGAAAGGAAATTCCAAAGGTCGGTATCGATGAAGCCGGGCCGGATCGCGTTCACCCGGACCGGGCCGAGTTCCAGCGCCAGCGAGCGCGTTAGCGCCTCCACTGCGGCGAACGTCGACGTAACGGCAGTCATGCCGACCTTCGATCGCCCCGCAATGCCGCCTGTGAGGAAGGTAATGGAGCCATCCGAGGCCAGCCGAGGGTGGGCATAGCGTGCGCACGCCCAGGAGCCGAGGAACTTGCTGTTGGCGTAACTGCGCACCCCCCGCATGTCCTCGTCCATGAAGGCACCCCAACTGCCGTCGGTCGGACCCGCGGCGACGAGCAGATGATCCAGACTGCCGATCGTATCGAAGGCGGCCCGCACGGCGTCCTCGTCGCTTATGTCGAGTTCGATCTGCTCGAAGGGCGTCAGTTCGGGATGGTCCACCGCGGAGGCCGAGCGCCGACTGGCGACCGTCACGCTCGCTCCCGCCGCATGCGCAGCCTGCGCGATGCCGAGGCCGATCCCCGTCTTGCCGCCGACCACGACCACGCATTTTCCCGTGAGATCATAGGATGGCGATTGCGGACGAGTCAGTTCGTGCCGTGCGGTGGTCATAACAAATCTCCTTCGATTGATGTCGGCCCTGGATGCGTTATGCGATCTGCCTGAGCACGCCGCCGTCGACACGCAGGGCCGCCCCGGTCGTGCCGGATGCCTGTTCCGAGCACAGATAGACGACCATGTTCGCGATCTCGTCCGTCGTCGTGAACCGTCCAAGGAGCGATGTCGGCCGCATCGTCTTCAAAAACTTCTGCTCGGCCTCGTCCTGCGTGATACCCTCGGCAGCGGCCGCCGCCTTCATCCAGTCCGACATGATCTCGGAATTCGTCGGGCCGGGGAGCACCGCATTCACGGTCACGCCCGTGCCGGCCACGGACTCGGCGACACCCCTCGAAATCGCGAGCTGCGCGGTCTTCGTCATGCCGTAGTCGATCATGTCCACAGGGATCGCCAGCGCCGACTCGCTGCTGATGAAGATCACGCGCCCCCAGCCGCGCTTCGTCATGGCCGGCAGGTGATGGCGCGTCATGCGCACACCGCTCATCACATTCAGCTCGAACTGGTCCCGCCAGTCGCTGTCGGTCAGTTCGAGGAAGGGCTTCGGCTTTGCCGTGCCCACATTGTTGATCAGGATGTCGACATCGCCCGCCCAGGTAGCGAAGTCGTCGGCGCCCTCCGCCGTCGCGAGATCGGCGGAAAAGCCGGCGATGTCGGCCGCAGGTAGAAGGTCGCGAAGCGCCCCCAATGCGGCAGCGACCCGTTCTTCGCCGCGACCATTGATGATGACCGCCGCACCGGCCCGTGCCAGCGCCTCGGCAATGGCCCTGCCGATGCCGGCCGTGGAACCCGTCACGACGGCTTTCCTGCCTTTGAGATCGATAATCATGATGCACTCCTCTTTTCTCTTGCCGAGATAGAGTGCAGACCGGAGCTGGATAATAACCCGGATTTCCATATAACTCATTCTTTGGAGGAATAGGTCTGGACCGCTTCCACGAGCTCAGCACCTTCATCGCCGTGGCAGAAGCCCGCGGCTTCTCCGCTGCGGCGCGCCGCACCGGTGAGCGGCAGCCCGCCGTCAGCAAGGCCATCGCGGCGCTCGAAAAACGCTTGGGCGTGGCGTTGTTCAACAGAAGTACGCGCCGCGTGACGCTCACGGATCATGGTCAGCGCTATCTCGAGCGTACCAGACTGATGCTCGAAGAGCTGGATGATGCGGACAATGAGATGACGAGCAGTTCGCTTCGGGTCTCGGGATCGGTCAGAATCAGCGTGGCGTCGACGTTCGGGCGCCTGCACGTCCTGCCGCTCATCCCCGAACTGTTGACGCTTTACCCCGATCTCGACGTGGATCTGGTCCTGTCGGACATCGTGGGAGACATGGTCGAGGATCGGGTGGATTTGACGATCCGGATCGGTCCTGTCGACGAACCCGACGCTGTCGTCCGCCGCGTGGCCGGCATGCCTCTGGTGTGTGTCGGCTCTCGCCGCTACTTCCAGGACCGCGGCATGCCGCAAACGCCTGCCGACCTCGTCGACCACAATTGCCTGATCTACGGCGGCTTTCGTAAGGCGGCGGCGAGTTGGCCCTTCGTTGGTCCCGATGGTCCTTTCAGCGTCCCCGTTCGCGGCAATCTGTCGTCCAACAGCATTGAAACGATCCGCGCGGGGGTGCTGGCCGGCGTCGGCATTGGCGTCTTCACGAAGGCGTCACTTGCCGATGAACTCGCGGGTCCTGACATAATGCCAGTCTTGGAAGAGTTCGTGCGAAACGTCAGAGACGTGAGCCTCGTCTGGCCGAAACGCCGGTTCGTTCCGGCGCGGGTCCGCCATGCGACGGAATTCTTCGCCCAAGCTTTATTGAAGCGCCTCTCATCCAGCGGCCACGTTGGCCCGACCTAATTTAATCATTCTTATAAGCACCACCAATTCTATCGTCCAGTCTTCCAACACGCGGCGTTAACTCTTCCCGGATGCTGTCGCCGAAGCCACTACTGCACGCGCAGTTTTGGAAAGGCGAAATTTATTTAGCGCCGCCGCGCGGCCGAGATTACGAATGTCGACTCCTACCGAAGCTGCCTTTCGAGCTTTGCTGAGGGAATGGCCACCAATTGTCGCCAAACGCGCTGATAGGCGGAAGTCGATCCAATCCCGCCGCTCCAATGCGGTGTCGGGAATGTCCGCTCACGCTGAGACTGGCCAGTGGCACGTTTGAAGGCTTACGGGGCGCAAGGCCCCAATCTCCGGCCCACAAGGCAAGCACTGATCCACCGGCGCGGGCCGTGGCGATCCTTCGAAGCTCTCGAATATGCCGCGCTCAAATGGGCGGACTGGTTCAACCATCGCCGCCTCGAGTCCATCGGCAACATGCCGCCAGCCAAGGCGGAAGAACTCCATTACACCTGCTCGACGACGTCCATGGGCGGTTCACTCTGCTATGGTTCATTGCCTTGGTCATTGCCCTTCATCCCATGCACCGAGAGCTCCGCGTTGCCGCATCGCTTCGATAAACGCCCGGACCGCCGGCATTGCGGCGCGGCCCGCATCATAGACGAGGCTGACGGGCAACGCCGCCGGAGCATGGTCCGTCAGCACGCGCACAAGGCGCCCGGCGGCAATGGCGTCCGCCGCCTGGTAGCTCAACATGTTGGCAAGCCCGATCCCGGCCTCGGCAGCCGCTAGCGTCGCATCGAGCGTGTCGATCATCAGGCGCGGAACGATCTCCACCGCGTTTGTTCCCTTCGCTCCGAAATGCCACGCCCCGCCCGTTCGCGGGCTGCTGCCGACGACACAATGATGATCGCGCAGGTCGGCCGGTTCGTGTGGAATGCCATGCCGGGCAAGATAGGCCGGGCTCGCAACGATCGTCTGCCGGACCGAGCCAAGCGGCAGCGTCCGCAGCGCGCTATCGGCAGGCGTGCCGATCCGCACCGCCACGTCGATCCCTTCCTCGATGAGGCGGACATTGCGGTCGAGCAGCATCATCCGGGCATTCAATTCTTCATATTTGGCCAGCAATCCGCTGACCACGGGCAACACGTGCAAGCGCCCGAACATCACCGGAGCCGTCACGTAAAGCTGTCCGCGAGGGACCGAACGCCCGCCCCTCAGGATCTGCTCGGCATCCCTAAGATCGGTCAGGATATGTCTTGCCCGATCCAGGAAGACGGTCCCCTCCTCGGTTAATGACACAGCCCGTGTCGATCGCTGGAACAGTGCTACGCCCAAACGCCGTTCAAGTGCGGCAACGGCGCGGGTGATCACCGGAGGCGAGGTTCCCAACGCGCGAGCCGCCGCCGCAAAACCGCGCTGCTCGGCAACCGCGACGAAGGCGCTCATAGTTTCGAACCGGTCCATTGTTCTCCAAACCGTAATGGTGAAAGCTGGTCGGCGGAGATTATCACCGCTACAGCAATGGTCTACCTCGTGGCTATGGCAGCGACGTTCCTCCACACCATGTTCGGGCCACAAGCGCGGATCCTACAGGCGATCGCAGGATCGCGAGGATCGTATGCGCGGATGGAGGCGGGGGCGGTGGACGTGGATATCCTCACCGAGCGCGAAATCGCCTTCATCGCGGCACGCGACAGCTTCTACATAGCAAGCGTCAGCGAGCATGGATGGCCCTATGTCCAGCATCGCGGCGGTCCGGTGGGGTTCCTCCGGCGGGTCACCGGCAATCGGATCGGATTTGCGGATTACTCGGGCAATCGGCAATATCTTTCGGCGGGCAATCTGGCCGCCGACGATCGCGTGTCGCTGTTCCTGATGGATTATCCGAACAAGCGACGCCTCAAGTTGATCGGCCACGCCCATCGCGACGAGAACTCGGCTACGATCGCTGCGCTCACACTGCCCGATGACACTGCTGAACCCGAGAGCGCGTTCATGATCGACGTGATCGGGTTTGACTGGAACTGTCCGCAGCACATCACCCCGCGCTTTACCGAGGCTGAGCTCAAGCCGCGTATCCAGGCCCTGCTTGACGACAACGCCCGTCTGCGCGCCCGCATTAACAGGCTGGAAGACGGCGGGACATGATTCCACACGCAGTCGATGATGCGGGCCCGTCGCATCACGATCCATCAGCCCTTCGGCAGGAGATGTCGCATGACCGCGATCACGCTATGGATGTCACCGGGCGCATGCTCGCTCGCCCCGCACATCCTTCTTCACGAGATCGGGGCGACCTTCAACATGGTCGTCGCCGCGACGTCGGGCGGGGGCACGTCCACCGATGCCTTCACCCGCCTCAACCCCAAACAGCGCGTGCCCGTTCTCGCTCTTGGCAATGAGGTCATCACCGAGCTTCCGGCCATCGTGACCGCGATCTCGAATCTCGCGCCAGAGCGCCATCTTATGGGCGACACACCGCTCGACACCGCCCGCGTCTACGAGTGGATGAACTGGCTTTCAGGTACCCTTCACGGTCAGGGCTTTGGAGGCCTGTGGCGACCGCATCGTTTTTCGGACGATCCGGCGGCGTTCGACAGCATCATCGCCAAGGCGCGAAAGACGATCGCCGAATGCTACGACATGATCGAGGACAGGCTCGACGGGCCATGTTCGACCGGTGGGGCCTTTACGGCAGTCGATCCGTTTCTGCTGGTCTTCCACCGTTGGGGCGGGCTGATAGGCATGGAGATGGAGAGGCGCTATCCGCGCTATTCTGCTTTTGCAGTGGCGATATCGGAACGCGCTTCGGTCAGCTCGGCGCTACTGGCAGAAAACGCATTGAGAACGGCGCAATCATGAGAATGGTGAGTTTCGGTCGGCTCGGGCCTTTCGGGGGCGCCCAACGATCGCTCCGTCCTTCATGAGGCCGATCACGGCGAACCGGGATGAAGTGTATCGGATTGGCCGGCACTTGCTGATCGCAATTGTATCGATCCGCAACCATGTCGGCCATTTCGAGGGTCCGACCCGGGCCCGCTGAGCTTTCTTGTCCGAATAGTGGTGATCATCATGCGAGGAGTGCTTCGAGCTGATCCAACAGGCCATCGAATCGTCGCATAAGCTCCCGATAGGGTTTCGGGGAGGCGAGATCGACGCCGCCATTAAAGACCAGGTCATAGGCATAGCCTGATCCGCCAGCGGATAGCATGGCGAGATAGTGGCGGCGCGCGCGCTCGTCGCCGGCGAGGATGGCCTGCGAGAAGTAGGAGGAGGCCGTGATCGAGGTGGCATATTGGAAGGAATAATAGGCGGTGTAGAATTGCGGGATGAAGGACCATTCCATGGCATAGGCTGGGTCGATCCGCATCGCAGGCGAATGATAGTCGCGCAGCAGCTTCAGATAGGCCTCGGACATGCCCGCGCCCGATATCGGCATGCCTGCTGCGGCCTGCTCGTGCATGGCATGCTCGAATTCGCTGAGCATCGGTTCACGAAAGATGTTGAGCCGAAGCAGCTCGAGAAGCTGGCCGAGATAATAGATCTTCTCATGCTTGTCGCTCGCGGTTTCGAGGAGGTGGTGCGCGAGCAGCTGCTCATTGCAGGTCGACGCGATCTCGGCGACCATCGTCTCGTAATGCGCGGTCTCGAAGGGCTGCGCCGCGTTGGCCAGCACACCGTGCATCGCGTGCCCCCATTCGTGGACGTAAGTCGTGAGGCCATGATAGTCGGGCGTGTAGTTTAGCAGGATATAAGGATGGACGTCATAGGCGTCCGGATCGGTGAAACTGCCCGCGTTCTTGCCGGGCCGGGAAGTCAGGTCGATCCACCGCGCGGCACTCGCCTTGGTCAGCCGCGCCACATAATCCTGTCCGAGCGGCCTGACGCTTTCGAGCATCGTCGCGCGGGCGGTGTCGCTTGCAAACATCCGGTTCGTACGACCAAGCGGCGCATAGATATCGTAATAGTGAAGATCCGGCTGCCGTAGGGCCCGCTGGCGGAGCTTGAGATAGCGCTGGAATATCGGAATGCCGGCGCGCGCCTCGGCGATCAGGGTCGTGAAGACGGTACGCGGGGTCGCGACGCTTCCCAGTGCGGCATCGAGCGCGCTGTCGTAGTGTCCGAGCCGCGCCAACATGTTGTCGGCGGCGACCTGCGTCGAGAGGAGCGTTCCCATCGTGTTGCGATAGGCGCCATAGCTGGCCCAGAACCGATCAAAGGCGAGCTTGCGGTCGGCGCGCGCCGGCATCGCGCGGACCTTCGTATAGCCGCCATCGTCGAGGAGGACCTGCTCGCCCGTCGAGAGGGTAATAGTCGGATGAGGCATGTCCGCGCTGACCAACTGGTTGTAGCTGCTCTCGGGACCGTCAAATAAGCCGCTGCCCGACGCGAATGCCTCGACCTCGGCCGCCGGCAGAGCGTGCGGCGTCAACCGGAGTATCTCGTCCAGCGGATGTCGGAACCGCGCGAGCGTCGGATCGGCGGCAAGCCAGGCATCGATCGTCTCGCGACCGAGCGCTCGGACCGCCGGATCCAGCCACGCTGTCGAGGCGTCAAGCGTGCCCGCGAGCCCGTCCGCCCGTGCGCGGCGTTGCTGGGCGGCGACATCGCGCAGATCGGCACTCGCCGCCAGCCTTGCATAGGTGGAAAGCCGTTGGCTGTCGCGACGCGCCTGTGAGACGGCAGCGAGCGCCTCGCCGAGCCGCTGCGAGCTCTGGCTGGACGTGGTCGCGAAGGTGGCCAGGCCCGATATACGCGTTTGCAGCGAGACCGCTGAGGCCTCCCATGCCCGCGTATCTGGGTAGAGGTCGCCAAGGTCCCAGAGGGCCGGCGAAGCCTCGGCCGCGAGACCCTGTCTCGTCATCAGCATCGTTGCGGACAGCGCCATGCCGGTGAGCACATCACGACGGTTCAAGATGGAGTCCGAACGAAACTGGAATCGTCAACGAAGCGCTGCGGATCGCTAAAAAAACACCTGCGCATGGATTCTCCTATCGCTACGCCGTCCGGATCGACCTTCTGGGCCGGGCCAAAGTCATTGGATCTCAACCATTCCTTGGAGCGGGCCACCCCTGAACCGTTACTGTCGCGAGCGCTTCGAATATTGTCTGCATGCATTTCGGGCGAGCTATGGTTCGGATGCCTCGAGGTCGGCTACCGATGCAGCCGCCTTGAGGTGGCGAACTCCGGATATGGCGAAAGTCGCCGATCGTGCCGGCCTGCTTACATGACAGCTTGCCCCAAGAGGCGACCCCCGGTGGCGACTAAGCATCGTCGTTTTCTCGTGGTGGTGGAATGCCCGATCTGACAGGAGTCGTCGTCCGAGCATCATGGAACTACCGGCCTGCAGCCGCGCCAGGATGGCTATACCTAACCGGCGCGGGCACGCCCGAAAGCGTATGTTAAGGTGGCGCGAATTCATGACCTCTGCGCCGAACCTCCGGAGCTGTTCGAAGCACGCTTGGAACGAGAGGCTTCGGCGAGCAAGGCTAGAGCGCCTTCGATGGCCTGGCTGAACAAAGCCTCATCCTTGAACGACCGGGCGATGACGTAGCCGCCCTGGATCAAAGCGATCAGCGAGACAGCTAAATTTTCAGGGTCGAGACCCATCCGTAGCGTGCCGTCTGCCCGCGCCTGCTTGAGACATCGCGCGAGGTGGGTGCGCACCGCATCGAAGTAAGCGGCGACCGGCCGACGAAGTTCTTCGTGCTCGATCGAGGCTTCATGGGCCAGCCGTCCGAAACGGCAGCCGCGGAAAGCCTCACGCTTCAGAAGGAGATAATTCCGGACCATTTCGAGCGGCGGCGCATTCCCCAAGAAAAGCTGTTCAAGACGCGCAATGTCCTCGGCTGCGGCTTCGTCGAGAGCCGCCTCGGCGATCGCAAGTTTCGATGAAAAGTGGTGATAGAGGCTTCCGGGCCTGGCGGCGCTCTTCTCTTGAATATCACGAGGCGACATGGCCTCGTAGCCCACTTCCCAAAGAAGCTCCTTTGTCCCTTCGATGAGTTGATCGCGCTTGGACACCTTAGGCATGATTCGGCCCGCCATTCGGCTGTCCCGGGAAACGCGGCGATTTCGGGTCGATCTCTTGGAACACGAAGAGGATGTCCTGAGGCGCGAGGCCTAGTCGCTCGCCGAGCAATCTGACCGCTTCATCGGCCATTATCGTCGCGACGGCAGGTGGCCTGCCCGCAGAGATGAGCACTTCAACCAGGACAAACCGATCGGTCCTATCCGCCTCGTAGGCAGGGTAGCGGGCGTCCACCAGAAGATCGCCCGGCTCCATTTCAAGAAATCGATGGAAGAGGTCGTTTTTCTCGAACCCCGCCGCCACCTGAGCCTCCAACATGGCGTGCGACAAGCTGGTTTTCTCGGAAGCACTGAAGCCGCGGCGGACGGTGAAGGTCACGACAGGCATTGGGAAATCTCCGCAGTTCAGGTTGATTACGGACGGCTCACGACAACGGGGTAAACCTGCAATTTGAGCTACCGGTAGGTCAATAAAATAGATGGGTCAAGCTCAGACGGCAGAGGGCCACCACGTGATCTTGTCGAAGTGGCGAGTCCACCTTCAGCCGAATGCAGCGTGCGCGGCCCGCTGAGAACGCGGCGTGCCCACAGATTGGTGCCACCGCCTCTGCGAATGTCCGTTATCCGCCATTCGCCGTTGGGCAGCTAACCGGCGGGTAACCACAGACGCACATAGCCAGAGTCTGCTCGCGAACGGCCGAATCTAGCGAGGGCTGCCGTTCACTAGCGTGCGCCGGCATGGCGACTTCGTCCCGAAGCCGGTCGCTCGCCTCGCTAACGCTAATAGCAGGAAAGCTTGGCTGGGAGATTCAGCAGGGTGCACTCCCGTTGGGCAAAAGGTATCGCCTCGCCCTACCCTGTCCATGTGGGTGATTTTGTGTCGTCATTGGTTGTGAATGCTTGCTGATCGCTGGTATCAGATGTTGGCAGATGTTATACACGGATGCAGCCAAGTAGTTGATATTAAACCCTCTTAATCAGCGGGTCCTTGGTTCGAGCCCAAGTGCGTCCACCATTTTTCGAAAAAATCAATGGCGTCCCCAATTTGGGTGCGCTGATCCCTCTAACTTTTTAGAGGGCTGGCCCACAACATGCGGTGTCTTGCGGAAAATGACCAAATCCCGCCAGATAGCAGAGGGCAAGGATGCCCCCGGCCCGAGGCGAACGCGAGCGGCCCCGAGCGGTCTTACAGCAGCTGACCACAGACAGCTGCTTTAGACACATCTGTCAGTCGCCGTGTTTCAGCTTATGTTTGGGTATCAGACCGCGTACGTGCGCCTTGCAGAGCTTTTTTGACCGACATAGCGCCGCGCCGTGGATCGTTTGCATCCGGTAGGAGCCTAAGTGTGCAACGTCGCACGGTCGGTGCAGGGCTAGCCTATCATCGTCCAGGCCGGCGCATCCGAACCCGGTCGCCAGCTGGCGGCGGAAACCGCCGAAATCGTCTTTGCGGCGGAGTCGACGGTGGAAGGCGCCAAGGCCATTTACGCAGACGTCAAAGGCCGAATGGCCAAGATCGGTCGCAATCCCGGTCACCTCAAGATCCGGCCCGCCGCGTTCTTCGTGGTAAAGCGACACGCCGGAAGAGGCACGGGACAAGCGCGATCATCTCGACACCCTCGTCCATTACGACAGCGGCATCCACTCGCTGTCGGGCATGCTTGGGCACGACGTGTCCGGCTATGGCCCTGACGGCCCGCTGCCCGATTGTCATACGACAGCATGGTCTTTGCCTGCGTTATTTTTCGTCATGGTTTAGAGTACGATCGGCGATCCGGGAAAGCGGCGAGCTACTCGGCGGGGTCGAACACGGTCATCCCCCGTCCGCTGCGCGTTCGCAGGCAGACGCGCTGATGTTACCTGATCGGCAAAGCCGGTTCACAATTGCCATAGCCCGCGAATCGGCGCGCATCCCGCGCGCCCGGCGCTCCATTTTCGATCGTCTTTGCTACGGACAGAATGCGGGCCTGCACTCCTCACCAAAGCGGAAAGCAGCGCTATGATGATCAACGGCTCTGGTATGCGCGTCATGCCCGCAAAAGGCGTATAGAGCTCCGCTCTTCGCATTGGTATTTTGAAAGGTACTCAGAGACCCAGGGGTGAAGCTCACGACGATGATAATGTACGCGGCCCTCGCATCGACGCGCCAGTTGCAATAGATGCCCGCCATGAGCCGACCCGATATCCTGCTGACAGCGCCGATAATCCCGTCCGTCGTGGAGTGCCTCGATGCGCGCTATGTCTTGCACCGTCTGTGGGAGCAGGCCGATCAGACCGGCTTCCTCGAAACCGTCGGCCCACGCATTCGCGGGATGGCGACCAACACGCTGTTCGGCAAGGTCGGCGATGCGCTGCTCGATCGCCTTCCCAACCTTGAGATCATCGCCAGTTTCGGTGTCGGCTACGACAATGTCGACGTCGCGGCGGCCGCGCGCAGGGGCGTCGTCGTCACCAATACGCCCGGCGTGCTCGACGAGGAAGTCGCCGACCTGACGATCGGGCTGCTGCTCGCGACGTTGCGCCGCATCCCGCAGGCGGATCGCTTCGTGCGCGACGGACGGTGGCCGGGCGGCGCCTTCCCGCTGTCGCCGACGCTGCGCGGGCGGCAGATCGGTATCGTCGGGCTGGGCAATATCGGCAAGGCGGTGGCGCGGCGGCTGGCCGGCTTCGATGTCGTCGTCCGCTATCATGGGCGCGCCGCGCAGCCGGACGTGCCGTATGACTTCCATGCCGCGATCGTCGATCTCGCCGGCGCGTGCGACGTGATGATCATGCTCGTCCCGGGCGGCGCCGGCACCCGCCATCTCGTCGACGCGGCGGTCCTCGCCGCGCTGGGGCCGAACGGCGTGCTGATCAATGTCGCGCGGGGCAGCGTCGTCGACGAGCAGGCGCTCGTCGCGGCGCTCGGATCGGGGACGATCTTGGCGGCGGGTCTCGACGTCTACGACAAGGAGCCGCATGTGCCCGCCGCGCTGCTGGCGATGCCCAACGTCGTCCTGCTGCCACACATCGGATCGGGATCCGAACAGACGCGCGCCGCGATGGGGCAGTTGCTCGTCGACAATCTGGCGGCGTGGTTCACAACGGGCCAGGCGATAACGCCCGTGCCGGACGGACCGACGATGCAAGGTTAGGGGTCTATTTCTGGCTGCAGCACTTGGTCTCCCTGTGCTCCTGCGGAAGCAGGAGCACAGGTGAAGAGGCGCGGCGCTTGAAACCCTGGGCTCCTGCTTTCGCAGGAGAACGGACACGTTGGATTTGAGTCGACCACGGTCGCGAGCGATCAACCAGGGCGCTGTCCGGCCCTGCTTCCCTGTAGCCTTGCGTGAGTGCAGCTCACGCGAAGCGCCCCGTTACTCGTTTGACCGGTGCTCGGCCTATCGTCACGCCGTAGACAGGAGACGGCGCTCGAGGGCGCCGAATGCCGGCACGTCGATGCCTGGCAGGATCGTCGATGATTGCAAAAGAATAAGGTAACAGTGTTGCGTATTCGAAAAATACTCGGTGGCCGCGCCCTCACCTTGGCGGGCTCTGCTTCCTGTTTCGCGCTGATCGCGGGCATATCGTCGCCGGCTGCGGCGCAGCAGCAAGGCGCCAATCCGCCCGCTGCGAACGAGGCGCCCAACGGTCTGGCACCGAGCGTCGAGACCGACGCGGACCCGGACAAGCAATATGAGAATGTCCGGATCAAGGGCTACGACATCCCGCTGCCCGGACCCGCCGAGACGATCGAAGGCGATGCCTGGGGCCTGCGTGAAAAGCTCGCGTCGATCGGGATCGGCTGGTTCGGCTATACGCCGACCAACCTCTTCTACAACACGCTGCACGCCAATCGCAGCGGAACGCAGCAATATTCGGGGCAGCGCTTCACCGTCGGCTGGGGCACGCCGTTCCTCGTCGACTACGATCTCGGCCGTCTCGGCCTTGGCGACGCGCAGCTGACCGCGGGCCTGCAAGTGTTCAAGACGACGTGGAACCCGAGCGGGCCGCGCCAGCTCAGCCTATCGACGCTGACGATCTACAAGAGCTTCTTCAACAAGATGATCGAGGTCAAGGCCGGCTACATGGCCAACGGCTTCGAATTCTATAACCCCTATATCGCGGGCAATTTCGCCGCGGGCGTGTTCGGCACGAGCGCGTCGATCCCGGCCGAGATCGGCCTGTCGACCACCTCCTACACCAAGCCCGGCATGAACATTAAGCTCAACCTCGGCCATTTCTACGACAAGTTCGGCGTCCAGGCGGCGATCAGCCCCGACGGCACCGTCACCGAGAAGACGCAGAACCCCACCGGCTTCACCCCCAGCGTCGCGCATGCCGGCACCTTCTACATCAACGAGATCGGCTATCGCACCGAAAGCGACGTCGGCCAGAAGCAGCTCTGGCTGCGCGCCGCTCTGATGAAGTCGACCAGCGAATATAACAATGCGCTCACCCCCGGCCGCATCCGCGGCGAATGGGGCTTCTACGTGCTCGGCGATCACCAGATCCTGCAGCTCTCGAAAGCGAAGAAATCGGCGTATCGCGGCATCTATGCCGGTTTCTCGGCGATGTACGCTCCGCCCCGGATCAACCGCTTCAGCCAATATTACGAGGCGCGCCTCTACGGCATCGGGCTGATCAACAGCCGTCCGCACGACATGATCTCGCTGATCCTCGCGGACAATGTGTTCGGCAAGGATTATGTCGATGCGGTGCGGCAGACGGGCGGGCTGGCGCATGACGACGCCAAGTCTGCGACCGTCTCCTACACCGCGCGCATCATCCGCGGCGTGACCATGGGGCTGGGGCTCGGCTATACCAACCACCCGACGCCGATCGCCTATACGGACGAGACCGGCCACGCGCTGACCGCGATCTCGAACATCGTGATCAGCTACTGACGCGTCGGACGTGCCCGGTCATCTCGGCGCCGGCACCCGCATCGAGACGCGCGAACCACCACGCCGATGCGGCGGTCAACAGCCCGATCAGTAGGAAAGCCGGCGGGAAATCGGGCGCCGTCAGATGCGACGATCCACGCACGGCCTGCGCGACCTGGAGCATGATCGCCGCCACCGCGACGCCGACGCTGATCGACAATTGCTGCGCGACGTTCGCCACCGTATTGGCCTGGCCCTCCTCGGCCGGGGCCACATCGGCATAGGTCACGCTGTTCATCGAGGTGAACTGGATCGACCGCAGCATCCCGCCGACGAACAGCGCGACGACGAGAAGCGCGTGCGACGTCGTCGGCCTGATCAACGCGAGGCTGCCGAGCACGACGCCGCTCGCCAGCGCATTGCCCACCAGCACGACGCGGAAGCCCAGCTTGCGCAGCAATGGCCGCGCGAAGGACTTGCTGGTCAGCGCGCCGATCGCGGTGAGGAAGGTCGTCGATCCCGAGGCGATCGGCGACATGCCGAAACCGACCTGCAGCAGCATCGGCATCAGGAAGGGCAAGGCGCCCGCCCCCAGCCTGAACAGCGAGCCGCCGCCCGCCCCCGCCGCGAACGAGGCGTGACGGAACAGCGAGAGATCGATCACGGGCCGCGCGCAGCGGCGCGCGTGCCACCAATAGCCGATCGCCGCCGCCGCCGCGACGAGCAGCAGCAGGATCACCCCGCCCAAGACGCCGCCCGGCCGGCTCAGCCCCTCGAGCCCCGCCACGAACGATCCGAGCGCGACGCCCGAGATCAGGAAGCCGATCAGGTCGAAACGACCGAGCGCCTCGCGCTCGCCCTTGATGTTGGGCACCAGCAGCAGGACGAGCGCGATGCCGACGATCCCGATCGGCAGATTGATGAAGAATATCCATCGCCACGAGGCGTAGCTGGTCAGCAGGCCGCCCGCGAGCGGGCCGAGCGCCGGCCCCACCAGCGCCGGCGTCGTGGTCCGCGCCATCGCCTGGATCAGCCGCTCGCGCGGCACGCTGCGCACCAGGATCAACCGTCCCACCGGCACCATCATCGCGCCACCCATGCCCTGCACCACGCGCGCGATGACCAGCGACGTCAGGTCGGGTGCCAGTCCGCATGCCATAGATGCCAAGGTGAACAGCCCGATCGCCGTCGCGAAGATCGTCCGCGCGCCGAAACGGTCCGCCGCCCAGCCGCTCGCGGGCAGAAACACCGCGACCGCGAGCACATAGGACGTCACCGCCGCGCTCAGCTTGATCGGCGCGACGCCGAGCGAATGCGCCATTTGCGGCACCGCCGTGGTGACCGCGGTCGAATCGAGATTCTGCATCAGCAGCGCGCAGGCGACGATCCAGGGGATAAATTCGCGGCGGTCGGTCATAGGGCGGTCATGGGCTTTCGTTGTTCGGCCGTCGCGATCTTCTCGTGACCAAAGATCATCCGGGCGTGCGATAATTTCCGTCGACACGCACGACGCGGTCTGACTTCTGACAGGTCATGTATGAAGCAGACAGCATCGTGGTCGGTGGCGGCGTGGTCGGACTGGCGATCGCGCGCGCGCTGGCGTTGGCCGGTCGCGAACCGATCGTCGTCGATTCCGAAAAGGGGATCGGCATGGTCACCAGCTCGCGCAACAGCGAGGTGATCCATGCCGGGCTCTATTATCCCGAGGGATCGCTCAAGGCCGCCTTGTGCGTGCGCGGCAAGGCGCTGCTCTACGCGTTTTGCGAAGCGCGCGGCGTGCCCCATCGCCGCTGCGGCAAGATCCTCGTCGCAACCTCGGCCGAACAGATCGCCGGGCTCGATCCGATCGTCGCTGCCGCGGCCAAAGCGGGCGTCGACGATCTCCGTCCGCTCGATCGCGCCGAGCTGCGCCGGATCGAGCCCGCGCTCGCCGGCGTCGCCGGGCTGTTCTCGCCGTCGACGGGGATCGTCGATTCGCACGCGCTGATGCTGGCGCTGCAGGGCGAGGCCGAAGCGAACGGGGCGCAGGTCGTGCTCGCCTCGACGGTCGACGCGATCGAGGCCGGCGATGGCGATGTCCTCGTCACGCTTGCCGGCGACGAGGCGCCGTCGCTGCGCACCCCGCTGCTGATCAACGCGGCCGGGCTCGGCGCGCAGGCACTGGCGCGGACGATGAGCGCGCTCTCGCCCGATCACATCCCCGCGCTCCATTATGCCAAGGGCGTTTATTTCGCGCTGAGCGGTCGCGCGCCGTTCAGCCACCTCGTCTATCCTTTGCCCGAGCCCGGCGGCCTCGGTGTCCACCTGACGCTCGACATGGCGGGGGCGGCGCGGTTCGGGCCCGATGTCGAATGGATCGACACGATCGACTACGACGTCGATCCGGCGCGGGCCGATCGCTTCTACGGCGAGATCCGGCGCTATTGGCCCGATCTGCCCGACGGCGCGCTGGCACCCGCTTATTCGGGCATCCGGCCCAAGATCAGCGCACCGGGCGAGCCCGCGGCGGATTTCTGCATCTCCGGGCCGCGCGATCATGGCGTCGCCGGGCTGATCAACCTGTTCGGGATCGAATCGCCGGGGCTCACCTCGTCGCTGGCGATCGGCGAGCATGTCGCCGCGATGGTCCGGCAAATCGGCTAGCCCTGGCCGCGGCGTCACCGGCTCCCGGTCGCCGCATCGTCCAGCGGCGCGACGCGCGCCAGTGCCTTGCGGCTCGCATAGGGATAGGGGCCGAGCAGCGCGATGCAGAGCGTCGCGATCACCAGCGCTGCGCCGAACACATAGGCCATCGGGCGATAGCTGCCGAAATGGTCGTGCGCCAACCCCATGCTCATCAGCCCGATGCCGATGCCGATGTTACTCGCCGCATAGAAGATGCTGTAGATGCTGCCATAGGCGCGCAGGCCGAAATAACGCGAGGTGAGATAGGCCGCAAACGCGATCTCCGCCCCCTGCCCCAGGCCCATGAACAGCGCACCGCCGAGCAGCACGGGGACGCTCGTCGCGCGGTGGACGATCATCGCGCCGATCAGCGCCGACGCGAAATAGGGCAGCACGACGCGCTGCGAATTGACGCGGTCGGCGATGAAGCCCGCGGTCAGCTGCCCCGCGACGCCGCCGAAGAAGAAGCAGGAGACCACCGTCGTCCCGATCAGCGACGAGAAGCCGCGTTCGGTGAGCAGCGGCACCGCATGCGCGGTCGTCCCGATCAGCGCCATCGAGGCGAGCAGGATCGCGAAGAAGATCAGCCAGAAGCTCTTGGTTCGCAGCGCCTCGTTGCGCGTCAGCCCCGGCAGCAGCTGTTCGGCCGCCTGCGCACGTTCGGTGAGGGTCTTGGCCGGCTCGCGGATCAGGAAGTAGAGCGCGGGCAACGGCAGGATGAGGACGAAGGCGCCCAGCGAGAAATAGGCGACGCGCCAGCCGTGATCCTGGATCACGATCCGCATCACCTGCGGCGCGATCGTCGATCCCAGCCCGGCGCCGAGCGCGATCGCGCAACCGAGCACGGCGCCGCGATGGTTGGAGAACCAAAGCGACACGAGCTTCGCATAGCCGACCGAACTGTTCATCGCCGATGCAATGCTGACCACGAAGAAGCCGATCGCCAATTGCCATGGCGACGTCGCGAAGCCGCGCGCCATCGAGGCGACCGCGAACAGCAGCGCACCCGGCAGGAGCACGCGGCGCAGGCCCCAACGGTCCATCGTCCGCCCCGCCCAGGGCGAGAAGATCGCATTCGTCCAGGGCGAGATCAGCAGGAGCGCGGACACCTCGGTGCGGGTCAGCCCGAATTCGCCGGTGAGCGGCTTGATGAACAGGCTCATCGACGCCGAGACCATCGAATTGGGCCCGATCACCATCCCGATCCACGCCGCGATCGCGGCATAGATTCCGGCCTTGCTGAATTCCCGTTCGTCGCTTGCCGGAGCCATTCGATTACCTCTCCATCCCCCGGTATAGCGGCGGGGTGTTTGGGCGGTGATCGGAGTTTTGACACCCGCCGGTCAAGCTACAAACCTGCTTCGCGTGGATGAGGTTTCGGCAGCCGAGATTGCCTTATCGACGCGCGAAGAAGCGATCCGGATTGTCGACGAAGACGCGTTGGCGCAGCGCGTCGTCGGGCGTCCAGGCGTCGAACAGGTCGACCAGCCGGCCGGTATCGGGGCGTGCATCGTCCATGCTCAGATACGGCCAGTCCGAGCCGAACACCGCGCGATCGGGCAGCGTCTCGAGCAGGATGTCGTGGAACGGCCGGATCGCCTCCGCGGTCGGATCGCCGCGCACGAGCCGGATCGGCGTCGTCTTGATCCAGAAATCGCCATCGCGCAGCAAAGCGAGATAGGATCGGAACAGTGGGGCATCGATCCCCGCCGCGACGTCGAAATAGCCCATATGGTCGATCATCACGGGCAGGCCGTGGCCCGCCAGCCGGTCGCCCGCCGCGACGATTTCGTCGCAGGTCGCCCAGACATCCGCATACCAGCCTAGCGCGCGCATCCGCGGCGCCAGCCGATCGAGATCGTCGAAGTCGAGCGATCCTTCGTGCGCCCGCGCCCGCGGGGTGACGGTGAAGCGGATCGATCGGATGCCCGCGGTGTCGAGCGCTTCAAGTTGCGCATCGCTGATCGCCGGATCGACGACGGCGACGCCCGACAGCCGGTGCTTGGCCAGCGTGATCGCGTCGACGGTGCAGCTATTGTCATACCCGTAAGCGGACGGATGGACGATAACGCCATGCTCGAAGCCGACCGTATCGAGCATCGCGAGATACCCCTCGCCCGGCGCGAACGGCGGATCGTAGCGACGTGGCGACAGCAGGGGATAGGCATCGGGCATGCCGAAGACATGCGAGTGGCAGTCCCACGCCCCTGGCGGCAGCGCGCGCGCGGGCGGCGTGCAAGCCGATATGGCGACGAGCGCGGCGGGTTCGGGTGGGGCCATGAGCAACGTCTATCCTCGTTCATTCCGGCGCGCGCCCGTACCGGGACGGTATCGTCTGCCGATCCCGGCACCTCGCTTCAACCGAGGATCGTTCGATCTCGCTTGAGGAAACGTCGCGACAAGGCGTCAATTCGGCGAGCGCCGCGCCTCGCCGGTGATCCAGTCGCGGAACTCGGCGACGTGCGGCAATTGAGCCGCAGCCTGCGAATAGGAGAGATAGAAGCCGCTGCCATCGCGGAAGACGAGATCATAGGGCGTGACGAGCGTGCCGTTCTCGAGCTCCTTCGTCACGAACAGGCGCGTCGCGATCGAGACGCCGACGCCCTCGACCGCCGCCTGCAATGCCAGGCTCGAGCTTTCGAACTTGATCCCCGACGACGGGTCCATCGGGCTGTCGCCCGCCAGCCCGAGCCACGATCGCCAGTCGTTGGGGCGCATCATCGAATGGAGCAGCGTGACGTCCTTGAAGCTCTCGACGCCGCCGTGGAGCCTCAGCCGATCGCGATATTCGGGGCTGCACACTGGGCTGAGCTCGATATCGATCAACCGGTCGTGATGGAGCGTGGACAGCGCCTGCACGGACGCTTCGTCGCGGATCTGGATCGAGACGTCGGTCGGCGAGGCGATCAGTTCGGCGGCGGACGGCAGCGCGGTCGACAGGCGGATCTCGGTCTTTGGATAGGCGGCGTGGAAGCCGGACAATCGCGGCACCAGCCAGCGCAGGGTGAAGGTAATCGAATTGTGGATGTGGAGCAGCCGCTGCTTGCGCGCATCGACCAGCCGCGACGTGCCGCGCTCGATCCGCTCCAGCGCGTCGCTCACCGTCTCGAGATAGGCGGCGGCCTCAGGTGTAAGACGGACTTCGCGGTGGCTACGGCGGAAGAGCTCAAACCCCAGATGATCTTCCAGCGTATGGATCTGCCGGCTGATCGCGCCCGAGGTGACGTGAAGCTCGTCCGCGGCGAGCGTGAAGCTCTGGTTACGGCCGGCCGACTCGAACGCGCGGACGGCGTTCAGCGGCGGAAGACGCGGCGCCATCGCACCTCTCCTGTATGATTATTCCTCAAGTCTATAGCAGTTATCGGCAGATCTGAAAAGGCCTCCGCGCGGCACGGCTTCCCTTGCTGTTCAATCGCCGCCGAGCGCCCGAACGCCCCAAAAATAGCCATGGTTCACCCATTCCGTATCGCACTGCATGATCAACGCTCACGCAACCGGCAGGTTTAGTCGTTTGACCCCAAGGACCCTGAACGCCAGTTTCCAGCGAGATACGGCGATGGCCGGCGCGAGAAATACGCAACAGGTCGATCCGACAAGGCGCCATCCGTGACGGCCGGCGGATCGCCCTGAAAAATTTGGATGGGGACGGGTGAAAGTACAGGCGCCTCTCGAGGGAATTCGGATCGTCGAATGGCTGTCGGACGAGTGTTCGATCGCGGTCGGGCTGGCGATCTCGTTCGCGGGCCGGGTCGCGGCCGATCTTGGCGCGACCGTCGTCCAGGTCGACGCGCCGTTGCCGCGCGCCCGTCGCGCGATCGGCCCGCTGGTCGACGGCGAATCCGCGTTGGCCCGCTTCATCGATCGCGACAAGCAGCAGGCGTCCGCCGCGACCGCGATGGCGGGTGGCATGGCCGACATCATCATCTGCGATGTCACCCATGCGATGGCGAGCGACCATGTCGGCAAGGCATCGCTCGCGATCGTCAGCGATCGTGCACAGCGGCCCGACGTACCGGACAGCGAATTCACGCTGCTCGCGGTCGGCGGCCTGCTCGATCTGGTCGGCGATCCCGCCGCCGAGCCGTTGCGGCTGGGCGGTCATCAGCTCGCTTATTCCGCCGGCCTCGCAGTCTATGCCGGCATCGCGGGCGAGCTCTGCCGGCGACAAGGCGGCGGCGCGCCCGACACGGTGCGCGTCAATATCGCCGACGTCGCGGTCTGGCTCAACTGGAAGAGCGTGGCGATGGGCAGCTGGAGCGCGCGCGTGCCGAGCCGGCTGGGCGACGGCGCCGAATGGCGGACGATCCGCTGCGCCGATGGCTGGCTGGCGCTGGTCTATCTCGAGGCCGACTGGCCGAAGCTCAAGCTGCTGGTGAACGATCCCCGCCTCGACGAACCGCGCTATGAGGATCGCCTCGAACGGCGTCGCGATGCGACAAAAATCAACGCGGTCGTCGAACAGGCCTTCGCGACGAAGACGCGCGCCGAGCTTCGCGACATAGCACTCGCGCGGCGCATCCCGCTCGGGCCGGTTTGGACGCCCGCCGAGCTCGAACACGATCCGCAATATCTTGCGCGCAATTTCCTCCAGCGGTCTGCGGACCGCGATGGCGCTTCGGTGCTGCGGCCCCTGCCACCGGTGATCTGGAACGGCGCCCGCTTCGGCAGCGGCGCAGCAGCGGAGATCGGCGCATGAAGCCGCTGGCAGGCTGCCGTGTGCTCGATCTCGGCATCATCACCGCGGGCGCCGCGACATCGGCGGTACTCGCTGATTTCGGCGCCGAGGTGATCAAGGTCGAGTCGCCGACCTATCGCGATCCGTTCCGGCGCTGGCTGTCGGATCGGCCGATCGACGCCGACCCCAATCTCTCGCCCTTCTTCCGCGCGACCAACCGCGGCAAGTTCGGGCTCAGCCTCGATCTCAAGCATCCGCTTGGCCGCGAGGCATTCCTCAAGATGGTGCGCGAGAGCGACGTCGTCGTCGAGAATTTCCGCCGCGGAGTCCTGCAGAAGCTCGGTCTCGATTTCGAGACGCTGCGCGCCGCCAATCCGCGCATCATCCTCGCCTCGATCTCGAGCCAGGGCGAGGACGGCCCCGAGGCGGGCTACGTCTCCTACGGATCGACGCTCGAAGCCGTCGCGGGCCTGGCGACGACCACGGGCTATGCGGGCGGGCCGCCGACGTTGAGCGGTGTCGATCTCAATTACCCCGACCAGATCGTCGCGCTGTTCGCCTCCTCGATGATCGTGACGGCCTGGCATGGTCGCGACCGGCGCGACGGCGGCGTCCACCTCGACCTGTCGCAGCGCGAGCTCACCTCCTATCTGTCAGGCGAGACGTTCGTCGCGGCGGGTGCCGGGATCGAGGAGCCGCGCGCAGGCAATGCGCAGGCGCCTTATGCCGTCCAGGATTGCTTCCGCTCGAACGACGGCGGCTGGATCGCGCTGTCGGTGCGCGACGACCAGTCGTCGGCGCTCGCCTCGCTGGGGACGTCGGCGGGCGCGCTGTCCGGCTGGATCGGCGGACAGGCCGCAGCTGAAGCGCTCGACCGTCTGCACGCCGCCGGCATCGCCGCCGCGCGCGCGATGGACGGACGCGAGGTGATGACGGCGGGCGATACGGTCTGGACGCATGCGCTCCAATCGACACCCGCCGGCGATCTCGCCAAGGGCTTCCCGCTCCAGTTCGACGGCGAGCCGCTCGGCATCTCCCGCGAGGCGCCCGCCATCGGCGCCGACAGCGACGAGGTGCTGCGCCGCGTCGCCAAAATGACGGACGCGGAGATCGCAGCGCTCTATGAGGCCGGGGTAATCGAAATCCCGACCATTCGTGCAGCATGAGGACAGACTTATGACCACCGCCTATCCCGATACGCTCCTCTTCATCGGCGGCGCCTGGCAGCCCGCCGCCTCCGGCAAGACGCTCGCGGTCGAGAACCCCGCCACCGCCGAGCAGATCGGCACCTGCGCGCATGCCGGGATCGCCGATCTCGACGCCGCGCTCGATGCCGCAGAGGCCGGCTTCAAGGTCTGGCGCAAGACGCCCGCGCCCTATCGCAGCGCGACGCTGCGCAAGGCGGCCGCTCTGCTGCGCGAGCGCGCGGACACGATCGGCAGCATCCTGACGCAGGAGCAGGGCAAGCCGCTCGCGCAGGGCGTGGTCGAGGTCCATACCGCCGCGGACATCCTCGAATGGTTCGCCGAGGAAGCACGGCGCATCTACGGTCGCACCATCCCCGGCCGGTCGAGCCGCGTCGTCCAGCGCGTCGAGAAGGAGCCGGTCGGCGTCGTCGCCGCCTTCTCGCCGTGGAATTTCCCGATCTCGCAGGCGATCCGCAAGGTCGGCGCGGCGGTCGCGGCGGGTTGCGCGATCGTCATCAAGGGCCCCGAGGAGACGCCGGCGTCGTGCGCCGAGATGGTCCGTGCGCTCGCCGATGCCGGGCTTCCCGCGGGCGTCGTCAACCTCGTCTTCGGCTCGCCCGCCGAGATTTCGGGCTATCTGATCCCGCACCCGATCGTGCGCAAGGTGACCTTCACGGGCTCGACGCAGGTCGGCAAGCAGCTCGCGTCGCTCGCCGGGCTGCACATGAAGCGCGTCACGATGGAGCTCGGCGGCCACGCCCCCGTGCTGGTGTTCGCCGACGCCGATCTCGAGGCCAACGCCAAGATGCTGGCGCAGAACAAGGTCCGCAACGCCGGCCAGGTCTGCGTCTCGCCGACGCGCTTCCTCGTGCAGGACGAGGCCTATGACCGCTTCGTCGGCCACTTCACCACCGAGATGGCGCAGATCCGCGTCGGCAACGGGCTCGACGAGGGTGTCGAGATGGGCGCGCTCGCCAATGGCCGCCGCGTCGAGGCGATCGAGGCGATGGTCGCCGACGCCGTGCGCCACGGTGCGACGGTACGCACCGGCGGCGAGCGGATCGGCAACAAGGGCCATTTCTACCAGCCCACCGTACTCACCGACGTGCCCACCGAGGCGCGCGCGATGAACGAGGAGCCGTTCGGCCCGGTCGCGCTGTTCTCGCGCTTCTCGACGTTCGACGACGCGATCGTCGAGGCCAATCGCCTGCCCTTCGGGCTCGGCGCCTATGTCTATTCGGGCTCGCTCTCGACCGCCAATCGCGCTGCCGCGGCGATCGAGAGCGGGATGGTGTCGGTCAATCACCAGGGTCTCGGGCTGATCGAGACGCCGTTCGGCGGCGTCAAGGATTCGGGCTATGGCTCGGAAGGCGGCAGCGAGGCGATCGAGGCCTATTTCGCCACCAAGTTCGTGACAACGCTGGGCTGATCGGATGGCGGGCGATCCGATCGAGGTGAAGGGCGGCGATTTCGAGCACACGCTCGAATTCGCGGGTGCGAGCGATGGGCGACCATTCGGCTACGCCCACACGCCCGCGATGGCGCTGAGCAAGGTGGTGCTGGGTGGACAACCGTTCGACGCCACCGAATATTCGCTCGCCAACCACATCATGCTCCACGCGACGGGCGCGCGGCGCCTGCCCGCGATCCCGGTGTTCCCGAGCCGCGCGTTCCGCAACAACGCGATCTTCGTCGCGAAGGACAGCGCGCTCGAAAGCCCCGCCGAACTCGCCGGCAGGCGCGTCGGGGTGAGCGAGTTCGCGATGACCGCGGCGGTGTGGGCGCGTGGCCATCTGCATGACGACCACGGGCTCGACTGGCGCGACATCGACTGGATCACCGGCCCCGATCCGCGCTTCCCGACACCCGCCGGCATCCGCACCGAAGTCCGCGCGGGCAATCTGGAGGCGATGCTGATCGCAGGCGAGATCGACGCGATCGTCACCGGCAAGCCCAAGGACCGCGCCGTGCTGCGCTGCCTGATCCCCTTCCCGGCGGCGCAGGAGCGCGCCTATTTCGAGGCGACGGGGATCTTCCCGATCATGCACACCGTCGTGCTCCACGAACGACACGCGGCCGACGCGGGCCTCGCGCGCGATCTGTTCGATGCTTATGTGGCCGCGCGCCGCCGCGCGCTGGCCCGCAAGTTGAGTGCCGGCTTCCTGCCGTTCGCCGAACGCGTCTGGGATACGATCGCCGACGGTCCCGACGCGACCCGCTACGGCCTCACCGACGGCAATCGCCGCGCGGTCGAGACGCTTACGCGCTTCCTGCACGAACAGGGCTTCATCGATCATCGCCCCGATGTCGACAGCCTGTTCGTCGCGGGGAGCGAAACCTGGACGGACTAGCTCCGCACCCGAGAGGATGATCGAATGAACGGCGCCGAAAGTCTCGTCAAAACGCTGCTGCGCGGTGGCGTCAACACCTGTTTCGCCAATCCCGGCACGTCCGAGATGCACTTCGTCTCGGCGCTCGATCGCGTGCCCGGCGTGCGCTGCGTGCTCGGCCTGTTCGAGGGCGTCGTCACCGGCGCCGCCGACGGCTATTACCGGATGACCGACAAGCCCGCCGCGACGCTGCTGCATCTTGGGCCCGGGCTTGCCAACGGCCTCGCCAACCTGCACAACGCCAAGCGCGCGCACAGTTCGATCGTCAACATCGTCGGCGATCATGCGGGCTATCATCTCCATCATGATTCGCCGCTGACCTCCGACATCCATTCGATCGCCAAGCCGGTGTCCGACTGGATCCGCAGCTCGCGCAGCGCGCGCGGCGTCGGTGGCGATGCGGCGGACGCGATCGCGGTCGCCAACGCGCCGCGCGGCCAGATCGCGACGCTGATCCTGCCCGCCGACACCGCGTGGACCGAAGGCGGCGTGGTCGGCGTGATCACCGCGCCCGCCGCCCCCAAACCGGTGCCGAGCGAGGTCGTCGACGAGGTCGTCGCGGCGCTGCGCGAGGGCAGCGCGATGATGCTGGTCGGCTACAAGGGCCTGCGCGCCGAGCCGATCGCATTGGCCGCCGCGATCGGCGCCAAGACGGGCACCGAGGTGATGAGCATCGGGCGCAGCTCGCGGATCGAGCGCGGCGCGGGCCGCGTCGCGATCGGCCGCATCCCCAATCCGCTCGAGAATATCCGCAAGCGGCTGAGCACGATGCGCACACTGATCCTCGTCGACGAGGAGGTGCCGGTGACCTTCTTCGGCTTCCCCGGCCGCAACAGCGAGATCGTCCCCGAGGGCTGCCGCGTGCTGACGCTCGCCAATCCCGGCGACGACGTCACAGGCGCGCTGCGCGCGGTCGCCGAGGCGCTCGGCGCCAAGGCGAGCGACGTGGCACCACAGACGCTCGCGCGGCCCGACATGCCGACGGGCGAGCTCACGCTCGACAAGGTCGCGCACGCGATCTCCGCGCTGATGCCCGAACAGGCGATCATCGCCGACGAGTCGATCACCAGCGGGCGCAACCTTTTCCCCGCGACCGAGGGCGCGCCGCCGCACGACTGGCTGCAGCTCACCGGCGGTGCGATCGGCATGGGCATCCCGCTCGCGACCGGCGCCGCGGTCGCCTGCCCCGGTCGCCAGGTGATCAACCTGCAGGCCGACGGCAGCGGCATGTACACGCTGCAGGCGCTGTGGACGCAGGCGCGCGAAAAGCTCAACGTCGTCACCGTGATCTGGGCAAACCGCACCTACAAGATCCTGCGCGGCGAGCTGGTCAACGTCGGCGCGGGCGAGCCGGGCAAGATTGCCAGCGCGATGCTCGACATCGACGATCCCGCGATCGACTGGGTCTCGCTCGCCAAGGGCATGGGCGTCGAGGGCGCGCGCGCGACGACGATGGAGGAGTTTTCCAGCGCGATGCGGGCCGGGCTGTCGCGCAACGGGCCCTTCCTGATCGAGGTCGTGCTCTGATGACGACGCCAAGGCGGGCGTTTCGGGCATGATCCTCTACGGCTCGACGCGCTCGCCCTTCGTGCGCAAGGTCGTCGTCGCGGCGCACGAGACCGGGCTGATCGATCGCATCGAGCATCGCCCGAGCGTGGTGAGCAACACGAGCCGTGATGCCGAGGTCGCGGCGGTCAACCCGCTCGGACAGATCCCCGCGCTGCTGCTGGCGGACGGGACGGCGCTCTACGATTCGCTCGTCATCTGCCTCTATCTCGACGAGCAGGCCGGCGGCGGAAGGCTGATCCCGCTCGCCGGCGACGCGCGCTGGGACGTGCTCGCGCGCCACGCGCTCGGCCAGGGGATGACCGAGGCCATGGTCAAGCTGTTCGGCGAGCGCCGCCGCACCGATCCGCTCCAGCCGACCTATGTCGCCGCGCTGACCGATAAGCTCGACGCGGCGTTCGTTGCCGCGGCCGGACAGGCGCGATCGAGACCCGCGGGACGGTTCGATCTGGGCGACATCGCGCTGGCGGGCGCGCTCGCCTATGCCGGCTTCCGCCTGCCCGCGCTCGACTGGCGTGCGGCCGGGCTCGGCGACTTCTTCGACGAGGTGGCGCAACGCCGCTCGGTCCGTGCGACGCCCTTGTCGGGCGAGGCGCACAACGCGGCTCCCGCCGCGTGAGCTGGATCGACGCCGACGGCGTCGTGCTGCGCTACCGGTGGCGCGCGGGCGACGGCCCGATCGCCGTGCTGCTCCACGAAATGGGCGGCTGCCTCGAAAGCTGGGACGGCGTGATCGCGGCGCTGCCGGACGATTACGCCTGCCTCGCCTATGACGCGCGCGGCGCGGGCCTGTCCGAGAAGCCCACAGCGCCGCCGAGCGTCGAGGCGCTGTCCGCCGACCTCGCGGCGCTGCTCGACGCGCTCGACATCCGCCGGCCGATCGTGCTGGCGGGTTGCGCGGTGGGCGCGGCGGTGGCGATCCGGTTCGCCGCCGATCATCCGGCGCGGGTGTCGCATCTCGTCCTGCTCGCGCCCGCGATTGGCATCGCCCCCGATCGCCGGCCTGCACTGCTCGATCTCGCCGACGCGGTCGAGCGCGACGGGATGCGCGCGCGGATCGATCTGCGCTTCGATCACAGCTATCCGCCGCGCTATTTCGAGGGCCGCCATGATCGCGAGGAGGTGCGCGCGCGGCTGCTCCAGAACGACCCGCATTCCTATGCCTCGACCTACCGGATGCTGTGCGCGATGGACCTTGGCGACGCCCTCGCCCGGATCGCCGCGCCGACGCTGGTCGTCGCGGGCGCGCACGACGGAACGCGGCCGCCCGCGCTGGTCGAGCCGATCGCCACCGCCATCGCCGACGCGCGCTTCGCGGTGATCGACAGCGGCCATGCCATGCCGATCCTGACGCCGCTCGCGGTCGCCGAAGCGATCGCGCATCACGTCGCGCATTCCTTGGTCGCGTGAGATAAGCTCAATCGAAAAGACAGGCTTAGTCGGTTGACCCCTTTTGCCTGGATGCGCATTGCTGGGCCAACGCACCGCCCGCCCGAGAGAGAGCGCGGCGCAGATGCATGGGAGATGGTAGCGAAATGAGGCTGATTTTCACCGTCGACGGCCCGGTCGCGACGATCACGCTCAACCGCCCCGAAGCGATGAACTCGATCGATGCCGAGATGCGCCAGGCCTGTGTCGAGGCGTTCGATCGTATCCGCACCGACGAGAGCATCCGCGTCGTCGTGCTCACCGGCACCGGCCGCGCCTTCTGCACGGGCTCCGATCTCAAGAACACCTATCCGCCCGAGGAAGGCTATGCGCGCGCCGCCTTCGGGGGCGAGGGCGACAAGTCGCTCGCCGACCTGATCAAGGTCGACAAGCCGATCGTCTGCGCGATCAACGGCTATGCGCTGGCCGGCGGTCTCGAGATCGCGCTCGCCTGCGACCTGCGCATCGCCGCCGATGATGCGAAATTCGGCCTGCCCGAAGTCGCGATCGGCTCGATCCCCGGCGCCGGCGGCACGCAGCGCCTGCCCCGCGTCGTCGGCATGGGCAATGCGATGCATCTGATGCTGACCGGCGAGCGGATCGACGCGGCCGAGGCGCTGCGCATCGGCCTCGTCACGCGCGTCGTCCCGGCCGCCGAACTGCTCGCGGCGGCCACCGCGATCGCGAGCAAGATCGCTGCCAATGCGCCGCTGGCGGTGCGGGCAGTCAAGCATCTCGTGCTGACCGGCGCAGACTTGCCGCTCGATGCCGGCATCCGGGCCGAGCGGATGGCGTGGGGCGTGCTGCGCAACACCGAAGATCGCATCGAGGGTCGCAAGGCCTTCGCGGAGAAGCGCACACCCGTCTATCGCGGGCGCTGAGCGAGCATAGCGAGAAAAGGCGGACCGACGTGATCGACAAGCGTTTCACCCTGGCGGAGGCCCTCCGCGACATAAAGGACGGGGCGGTCCTGATGATCGGCGGCTTCGGCGCGATCGGCCAGCCCGACTTCCTCGTCAACGCGCTCGCCGACCAGGGTGCGACCGACCTGACGGTGATCGCCAACAACGCCGGCTGGAGCCGCGAGACAGGCATCCCCAAGCTGCTCGATCTCGGCCGTGTCCGAAAGATCGTGTGCAGCTTCCCCAAGAACTCGCCCGCGTTCGACGACCTGTTCCGCGTCGGCAAGATCGAGCTCGAGATCGTGCCGCAGGGCACGCTCGCCGAGCGCATCCGTGCAGCGGGCGCGGGCGTGCCCGGCTTCTACACCGCGACCGGCGTCGGCACGCAAATGGCCGAGGGCAAGGAGACGCGGATGTTCGGCGGCAAGACCTATCTTTTGGAAGAGGCGCTGCACGCCGACGTCGCGTTGATCGAGGCGTGGCGCGGCGATCGCTGGGGCAATCTCAGCTATCGCGGCAGCGGCCGCAATTTCAATCCGGTGATGGCGATGGCCGCGACCTGCACCATCGCGCAGGTGCATGGAGTCGTCGAGCTCGGCGAGATCGCGCCCGACGCGGTCGTGACTCCGGGCATCTTCGTCAACCGCATCGTCAGCATCCCCGCGGAGGCCAAGGCATGATCCCCGCCGGCGTCGCCCCGCTCGATCGGCCTCAGATGGCGGCGCGCCTCGCGCGCGATATCCCCGAGGGCTGGTTCGTCAATCTTGGCGTCGGCGTGCCGACGCAGGTCGCCGATCACATTCCCGCGGACCGCGAAGTGATCATCCATTCGGAGAACGGCATATTGGGAATGGGCCCCGCGCCTGCCCCCGATGCAGTCGATCCCTGGCTGGTCAACGCGGGCAAGAAGGCGGTGACGCTGCTCGCCGGCGCCGCGCTGTTCCACCATGCCGACAGCTTCGCGATGATCCGCGGCGGGCATATCGATCTGTGCGTGCTCGGCGCGTTCGAGGTCGCCTCGAACGGCGATCTGGCGAACTGGACGACCTCGTCCAACGACAAGACGCCCGCGGTCGGCGGCGCGATGGACCTCGCGGTCGGCGCCAAGCGGATCTGGATCCTGATGGAGCACGTCACGCGCGACGGCAAGGCGCGGCTCGTCGAGCGCTGCGCCTATCCGCTGACCGCGCCCGGTGCGGTGACGCGCGTCTACACCAACCTCGCGGTGCTCGACGTCATCCCGTCCGGCTTCGCGGTGGTCGAGATGGTGCCGGGCATGACGCTCGACGCCCTGCAAGAGCTCACCGCCGCGCCACTGACGATGGCGGCGGCATGACCGTCGCGGCGTTCCGTGCGATCCTGGCGGTCGACATCTGCGTCCGTCCGGCGTCGGTGGCGAACCCGCTGTCGATGCGCGCCGCCGCCGAGATCGGTTACGAGATGGCGATGCTCGCGGGATCGGTCGCCGCGCTCGAGGTGCTCGGCGCGCCCGATCTCGCGGTGATCACGCTGAGCGAGCTTGCCGAACAGGTCCGCCGCGTCGCGCGTGCCGCGCCGATCCCGCTGCTCGTCGATGGCGATCATGGCTATGGCAACGCGCTGTCGGTGCGCCGTACCGCGATCGAGCTGGCCGCCGCGGGCGCCGCCGCGGTGACGATCGAGGATACCGAACTGCCGGGAACGGGCAAGCAACTGCTCCCGATCGCGACCGCCGCCGCCAAGATCCGCGCCGGCGTCGAGGCGGGGGCCGCCATCGTCGTGGTCGGCCGCACCAACGCCGCGCTCGTCGCCGACCGCGCCGAGTTGCTCGCGCGGCAGACCGCGTTCGAGGAGACGGGCGCCGAGGCGATCTTCGTCGCAGGGGTCAAGACGATCGAGGAGCTCGACGCGCTCGCCGCCAATGCGCGCAAGCCGCTGATCCTGGCAACCGCGATCAAGGATGCGACCGCCGCCGACATCGCCGCGCGCGGCGTAAGAATCTGGCTGCAGGGCCACCAGCCGCATTTCGATGCGGTCGGCGCGCATTATCGCCGCCTCCATCTCCAGCGCACCGGCGAGGAGCCCGCCGATCCCGATCCGCGCCCGCTCACCAAGCGGCTCGCCCAGGCCGACGACTATGTCCGCTGGGCGAAGGACTATCTCTCATGATCATCCCCCGGGGAGCCTGATGGCCAACAATAATCTTGCGAAGGTCGCCGCCGTCGTCGGCGTCGGCAACACCGATTATCGCGGCGACTGGACGCGCGTGCGCGCCGGCGAGAAGCCGCGCGATTCGGTCGGCTATGCCGCCGACGCGTTCAAGATCGCGCTCGCCGATTCCGGCCTCCGGAAGTCCGACATCGACGGGCTGATCGTCGGCCCGACGACGGCCTATGATCGCATGGGCGAGGTGCTGGGCCTCGACGTCAAATGGGGCGGACAGGGCGATGCGATGCTCAGCGTCATCCAGGCGGTGATGGCGATCAACGCGGGTCTCTGCGAGACCGTCGCCTGCGTCTACGGCAACAACCAGCGCTCGGCAGCGGTCAATTACGGCGGCGACAATGCCGTCGGTGGCGGCAATTTCCTCTCCTACGTCTATCATGCGCCGTGGGGCTTCACCTCGCAGGGCGCACTCTACGCGATGATGTTCCGCCGCTATATGGAGGAAAGCGGGCTGACCTCGGCCGAGCTCGCCGAAGTCTCGGTCGCGCAGCGCCTCCATTCGAGCATCACCCCGCACGCGCTGATGCAGAAGCGGATCACCGTGGAGGATTATCTCGCCTCCAACTTCGTCTGCGAGCCGCTCCACCTCTACGATTATTGCCTGGTCAACGATGGCGGCGTTGCCTTCATCATCACCACGGCGGATCGCGCCAAGACGATGGGCGGCAGGGCCGTGCCGATCCACGGCGTCGGCCGCCACGATCTCAACAGCGGCGCGACCAGCATGATCCCGCGGCTCACCAACTTCTATCTGCCCGCGCAACAGGCGGTGGCGGCGCAGGTGTTCGACATGGCAGGCGTCGGCCCCGAGGACATGGACTGCCTGCAGATCTACGACAGCTTTTCGTGCCACATCCCGCTCGCGCTCGAAGGCTATGGCTATTGCAAGGTCGGCGAGGCGGGCAAGTTCATGCGCGAGACGGGCATCTCGGTTGAAAAGGGCCTGCCGGTCAACACCGCGGGCGGCCATCTCTCCGAAAGCTACATGCAGGGCTGGGCGCATCAGGTCGAAGCGGTGCGGCAGGTGCGCGGCGAATGCGGCGCGCGGCAGGTGCCCGACTGCAACTTCGCGCATTATTCTTCGGATGTCGCCGGCAAGGCCGTGTCGATCATCTACGGCAAGTAGGAGCTTCCGCGATGGGCATCAGCAAGATCGTCATGGGGCTCGACGACAAGCCCATGTGGGCGAGCATCGAGCGCGGCGCGATGGAGTTGCAGAAATGCGGGGAATGCGGCGAGTTCCGCTATCCGCCCGCGCCGGTCTGCCCGCACGACCTGTCCGCCGACGCGACGTGGACCCCCGTTTCGGACAAGGGCACGATCCTGTCCTGGGTTATTTTCCACAAGCAATATTTCGAGGATCATGTGCCGCCCTACAATTCGGTGGCGATCCAGCTCGAGGAAGGCCCGATCGTGGTCAGCCAGTTGCAGGGCGACGAACCCGAGGGCAGCTGGATCGGGCAGCGCGTCGAGCTGATCTACGCCGAACACGCCGGCCGCACGCAGCATTTCGCGCGCTGGCTCAAGCCGCAGGCGGCGTGACGGCATGACGCGCACGCCCTCCGCCTATATCGTCGGCGCCTATGAACTGCCCGAGCGCTTCTATCCCGACAAGTCGCTCGCGCAGTTGCAGGCCGAGGCGGCGCTGGGGGCGCTCGCCGATGCCGGGCTGACGATCGACGACGTCGACGGCTTCTTCTGCGGCCCCGATGCGCCCGGCACCGGGCCGCTGTCGATCGCCGACTATCTCAATCTCAATCTGCGCCACTTCGACACGACCAACACCAGCGGCTCGTCCTATACGGTCCACGTCGCGCACGCGGCGGAGGCGATCGCGGCGGGCAAGTGCGACGTCGCGCTGATCACGCTCGCCGGGCGTCCGCGTGCCGAGGGCCGCGCCAAGGGCGCGCTCGCGCGCACCGACAACCCGCAGCAGCCCGATTTCCAGTGGGAACAGCCTTACGGGCTCGCCGTGCTCAACGTCTACGCGATGGTCGCGGCGCGCCACATGCACGAATATGGCACCACCGCCGAGCAGCTCGCCTGGATCAAGGTCGCCGCCTCGCATCATGCGCAGCACAATCCGCACGCGCTGCTGCGCGATCTCGTCACCGTCGAGGATGTCGTCAACTCGCCGCTGGTCTGCGATCCGCTGCACCGGCTCGATTGCTGCGTCGTCACCGACGGCGGCGGCGCGCTGATCGTCACGCGGCCCGAGATCGCCAAGAGCCTCAAGCGTCCGCTGGTCGGGCTGATCGGATCGGCCGAGACCACGCAGGGCCAGAATGGCGGCTATATGGACATCATAACGACCGGCGCCGCGCGCACCGGCCCGCGTGCGCTCGCCGAGGCGGGCGTCTCGATCGCCGACATCAAATACGCTTCGCTCTACGACAGCTTCACGATCACCGTGCTGGTGCAGATCGAGGATTTGGGTTTTTGCGCGAAGGGCCAGGGCGGCGCGTTCGTGTCGGACGGCGGGCTGATCTCGGGCGTCGGCAAGCTCGCGGTCAACACCGACGGCGGCGGTCTGTGCAACAACCACCCGTCCAACCGCGGCGGCATGACCAAGGTGATCGAGGCGGTCCGCCAGTTGCGCGGCGAGGCGCATCCCGCGGTGCAGGTGCCCAACTGCGATCTCGCGCTGGTCAACGCGATCGGCGGCCAACTCGCGGTCCGCCACGCGCCCGCCACCCTGATCCTGGAGCGTTTCGCATGATCATCGGCGCCCGCACCCCCGGCGATCTCGAACCCACGCCCGAGACGCAGGACTTCTGGGACGCCGCCGCGCAAGGCCGCTTCCTCGTCCGCCATTGCAACACCTGCGACAAGGCGCATTGGTATCCGCGCGGCCTCTGCCCGCTCTGCCACAGCAGCGACACCAATTGGCGCGAGGGATCGGGCAAGGGCACGATCTATTCGTTCAGCGTGATGCGCAAGGCCGAGCCGCCGTTCGTGATGGCCTATGTCACGCTCGCCGAGGGGCCAACGATGATGACCAACATCGTCGAGTGCGACAGCGACGCGCTCGCGATCGGCCAGCCCGTCGAGCTCGTCTTCCAGCCGTCGAAGAGCGGCACGCCGGTGCCCTGCTTCCGCCCCGCAACGACATGAGCGAGACGCCGCGCGGGCTGCTCGGCGGCCTCACCAACTATGGCGACGCCGGCTTCAGCCGCTATCTGCGGCGCAGCTTCGCCAGCTCGATGGGCTATTCGCGGCAGATGCTCGACAAGCCGATCGTCGGCATCTGTTATGCGGCGGGCGGCTTCAACAATTGCCACCGCGGCGTGCCCGATCTGATCGAGGCGGTGAAGCGCGGCGTGCTCGCGGCGGGCGCGCTGCCGATCGACTTCCCGACGATCTCGCTGGGCGAGGTGTTCCTGTCGCCGACCAGCCTGAAATACCGCAACCTGATGTCGATGGACGTCGAGGAGATGATCCGCGCGCAGCCGATGGATTCGGTCGTGCTGATCGGCGGCTGCGACAAGACCGTACCCGCGCAGCTGATGGGCGCAGCATCCGCCGATCTGCCCGCGATCCAGCTCGTCACCGGGCCGATGTCGACGGGGCGGCATCGCGGCGAGCGGCTTGGTGCCTGCACCGATTGCCGCCGCTTCTGGGCACGCTACCGCGCCGACGAGATCGATGCCGCCGAGATCGACGCGGTCGAACAGAAGCTCGCCTCGACCGCGGGCACCTGCGCGGTGATGGGCACCGCGAGCACGATGGCGGCGATCGCGGAAGCGCTCGGCATGATGCCCGCGGGCGCCGCCGCCGTCCCCGCGGTCGACGCGCAGCGGCTGCGGATCGCCGAGGAGACCGGCCGGATCGCGGTCGCGCTGATCGATGCGCCGCGCCGTCCGAGCGAGATCATGACCGCGCCCGCGATCGAGAATGCGCTGCGCATCCTGCTCGCGATCGGCGGATCGACCAACGCGATCCTGCATCTCACCGCGATCGCCGGCCGTCTCGGCCATCCGATCGCCCTGCACCACCTCAATCATCTCTCCGACACGACGCCCGTGCTGGTCAATCTCAAGCCGACCGGCGATCTCTACATGGAGGATCTGGCGGCAGCGGGCGGCATCCCCGCGGTGATGCGCGCGATCCGCGACCTGCTCCACCTCGACTGCGTCACGGTGACGGGCGAGACGATCGGCGAGCGGATCGATGCCTGGGATCCGTGGGTCGACACCCAGGCAATCCGGCCGCGCACCGATCCGGTCGATCCGCAAGGCGGGCTCGTCGCGCTGTTCGGCAACCTCGCGCCGCGCGGCGCGATCCTCAAGCGCTCGGCGGCCGACGCGCGGTTGTTCGAGCGTCAGGCGCGCGCGGTCGTGTTCGACAGTCTCGACGATCTCGCGGCACGGATCGACGATCCCGATCTCGACGTCACCGCCGACGATGCGCTGATCCTGCGCAATGCGGGGCCGTGCAGCCCCTCGTCGATGCCCGAGGCGGGCTATATCCCGATCCCGCGCAAGCTGGCGCAGGCGGGCGTCAAGGACATGATCCGCATTTCCGACGCCCGGATGAGCGGCACCGCATTCGGCACCGTCGTGCTTCACGTCTCGCCCGACGCGGCCTCGGGCGGAATGCTCGCGCTCGTCCGTTCGGGCGACACGATCGAGCTCAGCGTCGCCAACCGCCGGCTCGCGCTGCTCGTCGACCCGGACGAGCTGGAACGGCGGCGGGCCGCCCTGCCCGTGCCGGCTGCTCCCGCGGTGCGCGGCCACGACTGGCTGCACGCACAGTTCATCACGCAGGCCGACCAGGGCTGCGACTTCACCTTCCTGCAACGCCAGGGGGCGACGCAGCCGGCATGACCGTCTTTCTCGACGCCGTGGCCGCGGTCGTCGGCCCGAACGGGCTGCTCACCGACGCCGCCGATCTCGTCCCCTATGCGAGCGACTGGCGCGGCAAGATCCACGGCGCGCCGCTCGCGGTCGCAAGGCCGTCGTCGACCGCGCAGGTGGCCGCCGTCGTGCGACTGTGCCTCGAACACGGCGTCGCGATCGTCCCGCAGGGCGGCAACACCGGACTCGCCGGCGGCGCGACGCCCGATGGATCGGGGACGCTGCTCGTCGTCTCGCTCGATCGGATGACGCGCATCCTCGATGTCGATCCGATCGACAACGTCATCGTCGCCGAGGCCGGCTGCATCCTCGCCACCGCGCAGCAGGCCGCCACCGAGATCGGGCGGCTCCTGCCACTGAGCTTCGGCGCGGAAGGCAGCGCGCGGATCGGCGGTGCGGTCGCGACCAACGCCGGCGGAATCAACGTCCTGCGCTACGGTAACACGCGGCAGCTGGTATTGGGGATCGAGGTCGTGCTGCCCGATGGCAGCGTGCTCGACCTGATGAGCCGGCTGCGCAAGGACAATGCCGGCTACGACCTCAAGCAGCTGTTCATTGGATCGGAGGGCACGCTCGGCATCGTCACCGCGGTCTGCCTGCGGCTCTCCCCGCGTATCGTGCAGACGCAGACCGCGGTGCTGCAGATGGCGTCGCTGGGCGGCGTGCTCGATCTCTATGCGACGTTGAGCGCGGATCTCGGCGAGTTCCTGTCGAGCTTCGAGCTGATCTCGCCGCAGGCCTGCGCGCTGTCGGTCGAGCATCTGCCCAAGGCGAACTGGCCGTTCGCCGAAGGCTGGGCGGTGCTGGTCGAGATCGGTTCGGGCAGCGCACATATCGATCTTGGCGGACTGCTCGAGACCGTGCTCGCCACCGCGATTGAGGCAGGGATCGTCGAGGATGCGGTGATCGCGCAGAGCGACGCGCAGCGCGACGCCTTCTGGCTGGTCCGCGAGAGCATCACCGAGGGCGAGCGCGCCGCCGGCCCCAGCATCAAGCACGACGTCTCGGTGCCGGTCTCGCGCCTGCCCGCGCTGATCGCGGCGTGCGAGGCAGAGGTCACCATGGCATTTCCAGGGGCGCGCGCGAACGTCTTCGGCCATGTCGGCGACGGCAACGTCCACTTCAACGTCATCCCGAGCGCCGAGCAATGCGCCGAGCCGGGCTTCGAGGCGCGCGTCAACGCCTGCATTCACGATCGCGTCACCGCGGCGGGTGGCAGCATCACCGCGGAACATGGCGTCGGCCAGCTACGTGTCGAGGAACTCGTCCACTACAAGTCGCCCGACGCGATCGAATTGATGCGGCGGATCAAGCGGACGATTGATCCGCACCAGACGATGAACCCCGGCAAGGTGCTCGCCGACGAAATAGCGACGAACGCGTCTGCTTGACGTGAGAAATCCGCAGGGGCGGCGGCGACACTAGCGCCAGTTTCATCGCTGCATTGCGGCAAGAGCCGATGCACACCCCCTGCCTGCCTATCGAAAACTCAACCAGAGCTCGCATCTTTGTCGTTTGACCGTAATCGGCAAAATCCTATTTCTCGATGCCACAAGCGGACCTCTTTCGAAGCCGCAAGAGCGAAGACCAGCCGGCATCCGGTCAAGTCGTCGCCAGTAAGAACAGACCCTGGGGAGGAACGATGAACACACGTCTCGCGCTTTTGATTTCGGCCGCCGTCCTGGCTTTGGCGACGGCGCCGCTCCATGCGCAATCCGCCACCGGCGATCTCCCGCCGACGCCGGCGGGTCCCAACGCTTCCGCACCGCTCGCCGCCTCCGAACCTGCGCCCGAGACGTCGGCCCCCGCGCCGAGCGCCGGGCTGCAGGAGATCGTCGTCACCGCGCAGCGCCGCGCCGAGAACGTCCAGAAGGCGCCGATCGCGATCGACACCGTCTCGTCCGCCATGCTGACCCAGCGCCACATCACTGATGCCACCGCGCTGACGCAGGTCGTGCCGTCCGCCCAGATCGGCCAAGCGGCTGGGCCCTTCCCCGTCTTCTTCCTGCGCGGCGGCGGTTCGTTCGGCACCAATTCGCTGACCGACAGCGCAGTGGTGCTTTCGCTCGACGGCGTTCCGCTCGCCCGCCAGTATAACAGCAACGGCCAGTTCTTCGATCTCGAACGCGTCGAGGTGCTCGAAGGGCCGCAGGGCACGCTCTACGGCCGCAACGCGACCGGCGGCGCGATCAACCTCATCCCGCAGCGCCCGACGCACGAGTTCAGCTTCGACGGCGGCCTGTCCTACGGCAATTACCAGGCGATCCAGACCAACGCCGCGCTCAACGTGCCGCTCGGCGACACGCTTGCCGCGCGCGCCTCGTTCCAGAGCACCAATCATTCGGGCTACGTCTCGGACGGCCAGGGCGACGACGATACGCAATCGGCACGGGTGCAGCTGCTTTACGAACCCAGCAATGCGCTCACCTTCCTGGTCAGCGCCGATATGGTGCATCAGGGCGGCCGCGGCTCGGGCTTCGTCGACGTCAGCGACTTCAGCCCCGATCAGCGCGTCGGCCTCACCGATCCGCGCGTGCAGGCGCTCTACGCCGCGCGCAAGCTGACCCCGATCCCCGCCAACTCGCTGTTCCTCGACGATCGCCATGCCGGCCTCAAGGGCGAGATGAACTGGAAGACCGATCTCGGCACGCTCACCATTCTCCCCGCCTATCGCCACGCGCACCTCGATTTCAACTCGGCCTATGGCGGCGGCGAGGCGGACAATGAGTTCGACAATCAGGAGAGCGTCGAGGCGCGGTTCGCGTCCAACGATCGCGGCTTCCTGCGCTGGATCGTCGGCGGCTTCTACCTACACGACAAGATCAACGTGTTCGAGAACATCAACAATTTCAACGGCACCGGCAATCAGCAAATCTATCAGGGCGACACCGATTCTAAGGCGGTGTTCGCGGACCTGACCGCGAAGCTGACCAGCAAGCTTCGGCTGATCGGCGGCGTCCGCTACACCAACGAGACCAAGTCGCTCGACGGATCGCTGCACAATCCGTTCATCGCCAACCCGGCCTATGTCGTCGTCGACGATTCGACCAAGGCCTCGAAGGTGACCTACCGCGCCGGCGCGCAGTACGACGTCACCAACACGTCGATGCTGTACGGCACGGTCTCGACCAGCTTCCGCTCGGGCGGCTTCTACTTCACCGCCGACAATCCGGCGTTCAAGCCCGAATATGTCACCGCCTACACGATCGGCACCAAGAACCGCTTCTTCGACAACAAGGTGCAGGTCAATCTCGAGCTGTTCGAGTGGAAGTTTCGCAACCAGCAGCTCGCCTATTCGACCAAGGACAGCGCGGGCAATCAGGTGTTCGCGACCGAAAACGCCGGCCGTACGCGATCGCGCGGCGCCGAGCTCGACCTGAAATACCAGCCGGCCCGCAACACGCAGCTCGGCATCGACGTCCAGTATCTCGACTCGAAGTTCCAGCAGTTCCTACTGGTGCAGACCGCGGCGCCGGCTACGGGCACCCTGTGCTCGAGCGTCCACAGCGGAACGACCTATACGCTCAACTGCCAGGGTCAGACGCCCCCCAATTCGCCGAAATGGGTGGTGAGCCCCACTGTCAGCCAGGATTTCGAGCTGAACAGCGGTGCCGTGATCAACCTGCTCACCGGCGCGCATTATCAAACGAAGTCGTACACCGCGATCAACCTCACGCCGACCGATCTCCAGGGCACCTACATCACCGGCAACGCGTCGGTCACCTACACGCCGCCGGACAAGCGCTGGTCGGTCAGCGGGTTCGTCGAGAATCTCGGCGACGTCGCGATCAAGCAATATACCACGCACACGTCGCTCACCGCGGCGGTACTGTCGCCGCCGCGCACCTACGGCGTCCGCGCCGCGGTGCACTTCCGGTGAGCCCGACGCGGCGTAGCGGCGCCTGTCTTCGCATCGCCGCGCTGGCGCTGGCCACCGCCGGGGCCTCCCCGGCGGTGGCGGCGCCGCTGCTGATGATGGTGTTCCAGACGGCGACGGACGGCCGCGTCGTCAACCCGTGCACGACGGGGCACGCACGCTCGGTCCGGACGCTGGACCTCAGGCGCGAGATCTCGCAGGCGCCGGGGCTGCAGCCGATGCTGACCGAGTGCCTCGTCTCCGATCACACCGCGGCCAAGGCGACATCGCCCGAGATGACCATCGCAGTCTACCGCACGCTCGGCCCGCTGCATAAAGCGCACGCGCCCATCATCCCCCCGCATGCCGGTCATTTCGAACTTGTCGTCTTGTCCAGCGCAACCGCCGGGAAGGAGGCGGAATATAATCGCTGGTATGATCACGAGCATATCGACGGCGTGCTGGGCAATCCGGGTTTTCTCGCCGGACAGCGCTATGAGATCGTCTCGTCGGATAGCCCCGCCGGCTATCCAGTGCCTCGCTACGCCGCGACCTACAGCTTCCGATCGACCGACTGGCAAGCCAGCATGACCGAAATCCGTCGGCGCCTTTCGACGGGAGAAGTCCGCTCGAGCCCTACCTTCGACGTCAAGACCGGCGTGAATCGCTATTATGAGGTGCGGCGTTAGCGGTTTCTCGGCGGAGATCTTTCCCGCCGGTCCCGGCTACTTCAGCTAGCTACGTTTTTTGCGCGTCCCGAGCCTAGGCGGGTATGGCCGGCTCAGGCCGCGCACAGCTCGTCGACTATGTCGTTGCCTTGCCGACGCCGTGATAGCGAAGGCCTGCTGCAGCGACATCCTCAGGCGGATAGATATTCCGTAGGTCGACGAGCAAAGGTGTGGTGAGCAGTCCGGCAATCCGTTCAAGATTGAGCGCGCGGAATGCGTCCCATTCGGTGACGATCACCAGTGCGTCGGCGCCGTCGGCGACAGCGTAGGGATCTTCGACGAAATCGACGTCGGTCAACACCAGCTTTGCTTGTTCGATTCCTTCGGGATCGAACGCGCGAACCCTCGCACCTGCATCCTGCAGCGTCTGGATCACCGAGATGGCAGGCGAATCGCGCATGTCGTCTGTATTTGGCTTGAAGGTGAGCCCGAGCACGCCCACCGTCTTGCCGCGGACAGCGCCACCCATCGCCTTGATCACCTTGCGCCCCATCGCGCGCTTGCGCGCGTCGTTGGCGGCGATCGTCGCCGCGACGATGCGTAACGGCGACGCATTGTCGTCGGCGGTCTTGAGCAGCGCCAGCGTATCCTTGGGAAAGCAGGAGCCGCCATAGCCGGGGCCGGCATGCAGGAATTTGCGCCCGATGCGGTTGTCGAGCCCGATCCCGCGCGACACCTCCTGCACGTCCGCACCAACCGCCTCGCAGAGATCGGCGATCTCGTTGATGAAGGTGATCTTGGTCGCAAGGAAGGCGTTGGCGGCATATTTGATCAGCTCGGCGGTGCGCCTGCCGGTGAACAGGATGGGTGAGGACTGGTTGAGCGACAGCGGCCGATAGATGGCGCGTAGCACCCCGTGCATCGATTCGTCGTCGGTACCGATGACTACGCGGTCAGGGCGCTTGAAGTCGTCAATCGCCGCGCCCTCGCGCAGGAATTCGGGGTTTGATGCAACGGTGATGCCCTTGTCCGGTGCCACCTCGGCGACGATCCGTTCGACTTCGTCGCCGGTGCCGACCGGGACGGTCGACTTGGTGATCAGCACGGCGGGGCCGTCAAGCGCGGCGGCCACTTCGCGCACCGCAGCGAAGACGTAGCTCAGATCGGCATGGCCGTCGCCGCGCCGCGACGGCGTACCGACCGCGATGAAGACCGCGTCGGCGCCTAGGACGCCCGCTACCAGATCAGTCGTGAAGGACAGGCGACCCGCCTTGACGTTGGCGGCGACCAGCGCGTCGAGACCGGGCTCGTAGATGGGCATCACGCCCTGATTCAACGCTTCGATCTTGGTCGGATCCTTGTCGACGCAGACGACCTCATGGCCGAAATCGGAGAAGCAGGCACCCGAGACCAGCCCGACATAGCCCGTTCCGATCATCGTGATGCGCATCGATCTGCCCCTGCAACGGATCCCATCGCGCTGCTAAAGGATTACCCGCCGCGCGCAAGGCGGTCGTACCTGATGCCACGCATCAGCTCCGGAGCCGACGTCAGGCTATGCGCATGCCGCCTGCATGTGACATCGCGCGACGTCGGAGTTGTGCTGCAGAAGCGGGACTCCTACCGACGCGGATGCATCGGGCCGCCGATCTCGAGCGCGCGGACCAGCGCGGGGCGCGACTTGAGTGTTGCCAGATAGGCACCAAGCGCGGGGTGGCCGCCGAGCATCCCCGAGGACTCAGCGACGTCGATCATATAGGCGAGCTGGATGTCGGCGATCGTGAAGATCTCACCCATCAGATAGGGGCCGCCCGATGTAATCCGGCTTTCGATATAATCGAACGCCTTCTTGAGCTCGGGGGTGGTAAAGCGCGATATGTGATCGGGCAGACCGCCCAGCATCCCGCCGAGCAGCGTCATCATGATCGGCAGACCCGCCGAGCTTTCGCCATATTGCAGCCACTCGTCGTGGATGGCCGCGTCCGCCGTGCCGGGGGCCGGCATGAAGCCCCCGTCGCCGTAGCGCTGCGCGAGATAGGCGAGGATCGTCGCGCTTTCGGCGAGCGTTAGGTCGTCGTCCTGCAGCACCGGCGCCTTGCCGAGCGGATGTGCCGCCTTGAGCGTATCGGGGGCGCGAAATCCCGGGGTGCGCTCGTAGCGGACGAGATCATAGTCGATCCCGAGTTCCTCGAGCAGCCACAGCACGCGGGTCGAGCGCGAGAAATTGAGGTGGTGGAGCGTGATCATGCACGAGGCGCCTTCGCTGGTGTCGGTTGTCGTCCAACACTAGCGCGCGCCGCTTGGTTGCGCATCCTCCGAACGAAGCGGCCCGAGGCTCGCGCCCCGGGCCGCCCACATCCTCGCCGGTAGAAGACCGTCCGCTCAGGCGAACTGGTTCATCGTATTGTGCGCGCCGCCCGCCTTGAGCGCGGCCTCGCCCGCAAAATAGTCCTTATGGTCGTCGCCCAGGTCCGAGCCGGACATATTCTGGTGGCGGACGCAGGCGATGCCCTCGCGGATCTCCTTGCGCTGCACGTCGCGGACATAGCCGAGCATCCCCGCCTCGCCGAAATACTCGCGCGCGAGATTATCGGTCGACAAGGCCGCGGTGTGGTAGGTCGGCAGCGTGATCAGGTGATGGAAGATGCCGGCGCGCTTCGCCGCATCCTTCTGAAAGGTGCGGATCTTCTCGTCGGCGACCTGCGCGAGTTCGGTGGTGTCGTAGATCACGCTCATCAGCGCCGCGCGCTCATACGCCGACACGTCCTTGCCCGCATCGGCCCAGGCATCGTAGACCTGCTGGCGGAAGTTGAGCGTCCAGTTGAACGACGGCGAATTATTGTAGACCAGCTTGGCATTCGGCACGACCGCTCGGATGCGATCGACCATGCTGGCGATCTGCTCGATATGCGGCTTCTCGGTCTCGATCCACAGCAAGTCGGCGCCGTGCTGGAGCGAGGTGATGCAATCGAGCACGCAGCGATCCGCGCCGCTTCCCGCCTTGAACTGGAACAGGTTGCTCGGCAGCCGCTTGGGCCGCAGCATCTTGCCGTCGCGGTTGATCAGCACGTCGCCGTTGCGTGCGGTCTCCAGGGTGACCTCCTCGCAATCGAGGAAGGCGTTATACTGGTCGCCGAGATCGCCGGGCTCGTTCGAGACCGCGATCTGCTTGGTGAGACCGGCGCCGAGCGAGTCGGTGCGCGTGACGATGATCCCGTCCTCGACGCCGAGTTCGAGAAAGGCGTAGCGGCAGGCGCGGACCTTCTGGAGGAAATCCTCGTGCGGCACGGTGACCTTGCCGTCCTGATGCCCGCACTGCTTCTCGTCGGAGACCTGGTTCTCGATCTGGAGCGCGCAGGCGCCCGCCTCGATCATCTTGCGGGCGAGCAGATAGGTCGCCTCGGCATTGCCAAAGCCCGCGTCGATGTCGGCGATGATCGGCACGACATGCGTCTGGAAATTGTCGACCTGATCGAGCAGCTTCGCCTCCTTGGCGCTGTCGCCGGCTGCGCGCGCGGCATCGATCTGACGGAACAGTCCGCCCAATTCGCGCGCGTCGGCCTGGCGCAGGAAGGTGTAGAGTTCCTCGATCAGCGCGGGGACGCTGGTCTTCTCGTGCATCGACTGATCGGGCAGCGGCCCGAAGTCCGAGCGCAGCGCCGCGACCATCCAGCCCGACAAATAGAGATATTTGCCCTTGGTCGTGCCGAAATGCTTCTTGATCGCGATCATCTTCTGCTGGCCGATGAAGCCGTGCCAGCAGCCAAGCGACTGCGTGTAGTCGGCGGGATCGGCGTCATAGGCGGCCATGTCGGCGCGCATGATCGCGGCGGTATGGCGCGCGATGTCGAGCCCGGTCTGGAAGCGGTTCTGCAACCGTATGCGCGCGACCGCCTCGGCGTCGATCGCGTTCCAGGCGCCGTTTTGCGAGCGGATGAGCGCGGCGGTGTCGGTGATGTGCGTCTGGTAGGACATGATGGTTCCTGGCGTCTCGAACGGGATGGCGGGCGGCGCGGGTTCAGCCCAGCCGGCCGAGCCGGTGGTAGAGATTGCTGAACTTGACCGATTCCGGCTCGTCCTGAATGGCCTGGAGGTAATGCTGGACCGCGGTGCGCAGCAGGCTGAAGTCCTCGGTCGAGAACACGGCGCGCGCCCGCGCCGGCTCGGGGCTCGCGATGGTGTTGGGCTGCGTGGACATGATGTCGCTCCTTCTGGGCTGAGCAGTTGGTCTGCCAGCCAGATGGAGGGGATGACGCTTGCCCGATAGGACGATCAGTGACGCGAAGTCGGGACGTGACCTGTCGCGTCTGTCACGATGTGACTGCATGACCGGACGCCTTTCCCCGTTCGCAACGGGCGGACGGGGAGTGGGCGGGTCAGCTCGTACGAGAGACCTGAAAGCCCGCGAAGGACTGGCTGACCGGCATCAGTTCGAGCGTATTGATGTTGAGGTGCGCGGGCAGGTTCGCGACCCACAGCATGGTCTGCGCGATATCGTCGCCCGTCATCGGATTGGCGCCGGCATAAAGCTTGTCGGACGCCGCCTTGTCGCCGGTCCGCACGGTGGTGAACTCGGTTTCGACCATCCCCGGCTCGATCGAGGTGACGCGCACGCCGGTTCCGGCGAGATCGGAGCGTAGCCCCAGGCTGAACTGGCGCACGAACGCCTTGGTCGCGCCGTAGACGTTGCCACCGGTATAGGGATAGGTCGCCGCGACCGACGACAGGTTGATGATCGCGCCTTTGCGCGCGACGAGCCCGGGCAGCAGCAGCCGCGTCATCGCGACGAACGCGGTGACGTTGGTGTCGATCATCGTCGTCCAGTCGTCGAGCTTCGCGTCCTGCGCTGGCGACGTGCCGAGCGCGAGACCGGCGTTGTTGACGAGCAGATCGATGTCGCGGAAACTTTCCGGCAAGCCGCTCACCGCGGCTTCACGCTCCGCGGCGTCGCGGATATCGAAGGCAACCGTGTGCAACGTGTCGCGACCGATCTCGTCGACGAGCGCGTCGAGACGGTCGGCGCGACGGCCTGTGCCGATCACGCGCCATCCCGCGCCGGCAAATGCGCGGACCGCGGCTTCGCCAATTCCCGACGTGGCTCCGGTGACGAACGCGGTCTTCATGCAGACATTCCTTCTACGACGAACTCGCAAAACCGAATGACAGGATGGCGCCCGACTTCCAAGGCCGGAGCCCGCAGTCGCGGACCGTCAGGCGCGTTATTTGCTCGAAAATTTCATCATCATCATCGCCGTCTTCATCTCGCTGTGATCGACGATACCATCATGATTGCTGTCGGCCATGTCGAACAGCTTGAGCGGGCGTGCCTCCGCCTCGGCGAGCGTCACGCGGCCGTCGCCGGCGGCATCAGCCTTGTCGAACCAATGACCGCCGACATGCTCGAACAGGCCGCTCGCGCCCGGCGCCTGCGCATTATGATAGGCATCGAATTCGTCGCGGGTAACGACACCGTCGCGATTGGCGTCCATCGCGGCGAACTGCTGCTTGACGCCCGCGATCACCTCGCTGCGCGCAATCGGCCGATCGGGCATTTGCACGCCGCCCTGCGCGAAGGCGGGTGCGACCGCAAGCAAGGCGATGGCGCAGGCGGTTGGAAGACGCTGGATCATGGTATCGTCCCGACGAGATAAGAAGCGAGCCGACTGCGCCGCGCTGCCTGTCTCCAGCTTGAATGTCCGATTTTTAACGTGCGCGGCCGGGACGAGCCGCGGCGCGATCGAGATGCTCGGCCATCGCGGCATTGCCTTGCGCGAGCGATACCGTCCGCGCACTGTTGCCAGCGGCATCGACCGCGCCGATGTCCGCGCCGGCATCGATCAGCATATCGACGATCGCGGTCTTGCCGAACAGGGCCGCCATCATCAGCGCGGTCTGGCCCACACCGTTGCGGCGATCGACCTCGGCGCCGGCCTCGATCAGCAATCGCGCGATCGCTTCATAGCCCTTGAACGCGACGCCCATCAGCGCGGTATTACCGCGGTCGTCCCCGATTCCGTCGATCGCCGCGCCGGTGGCGAGCAACAACGCGGTAGTCAAGGCCTGCTCATTGTAGCTGGCGACCACCAACGCGGTATGTCCCCGCGCGTCACGCGTCTCGATGTCGACGCCCGCATGCAGCAGCGCCGGAACCATGTCGTCGCGGCCCGATCGCGCGGCATCGAACCACAGAGCCTGCAGCCGCTCCTTAGGGGGGAGCGGCGGCAGGTCCGCTGTCGTATCGATCGTCGGTGAGACGATAGCGTCGCTCACTATAGCGCGCGGCGGCCGGTGACGAAGTGCAGCACGATCATGATGACCGCGATCACAAGCAGGATATGGATGAGACCGCCGGCGACGTGGAAGGCGAAGAAGCCGAGCAGCCACATGACGACGAGGACGGCGGCGATGATTCCCAGCATCTTGAAGCTCCTATCAATCCTCCGGCCTGCCATGATCGGCCCCTGAGTGGATTGTTTCGGAAACGTATGCTTTGCCGCGCAGGTTCCGTCGCCCCGATCAGAGCGGCTCGCCGGCGAAGCCCTTCGTACCCAGCGCCTGCCGCCCGAGCGCGGGATCGTCGGTGAAGAATCCGTCGATCCCGGCCGCGATGCAAGCGCGTATCTCCGCGACCGAACCCGCCGGATTGCGCGCGGCGGGGCCGGCGTCGTTCTGAAAATCCTTGGCGAGGAAATAGTTTTCCGGACGGAACGTCCACGGCATCACGACCAGCCCGGCCCTGTGCGCATCCGCCGTCACCGGCGCCACCGCCGCCAGTCTGCCATCGGCGCCGAGCGGGATGATTGTGCGCGTATCGGGCGCGAGGATGTCCGCATAGCCTGCGATGTCGGCGAGACCAGCCGGCGCCATCATCTGCCGGAAGGTAAGCGATCCCCCCGCCTTGACGACGTCGGCGGGCCGCACGTCGGCACCGACCGTAAGCTGCATCAGCCGCGTATTGGCGGGGCGGCCCAGCTTGGCGCGGAGATAGCGCAGATTGGCGATCTCGAACGACTGGATCACCAGCGGTGCGCGGCGCGTATAGTCGTGCGCGGCGAGCGTCGCGAGGAAACGGCCCTCAAGCGGCATGCCGATGCCCGCGAAGTAGGTCGAGTGCTTGAGCTCGGGCACCAGCCCAATCTTGCGGCCCCGGGCGAGCGATTCCGCCGCGGCGAAGTCGATCATCTCCTGCCACGTCACCAGATCGAAGCGGCCGTCGAGCGCGGCGTTCTGCGGACGCAGCTTGGGAAGCCGCTCGACCGCGCGCAACGTCTTCAATTCGGCGAGCGTGAAATCCTCGACGAACCAGCCGACCTGCTTCTCGCCGTCGACCATCTTCTCAGTCTTGCGACCCGCGAACGCGTCATGCTTCGCGATATCGGTGGTCTCGGCGATGTTGTTCTCATGGCGGATGATCAGCACGCCGTCCTTGCTGATCACCAGATCGGGCTCGATGAAGTCCGCGCCGTCCTGCACCGCCTTGGCGTAGGAGGCGAGCGTGTGCTCGGGCCGCAGCGCGGACGCGCCGCGATGCCCGAACACCTGCACGTCGCCGCGCGGGGGCGTGCCCAGCGCCGCTGCCCCGCTTGCCGAGGCGAGCAGCGCGGCACCCGCCGCGCCGCCCATCGCCGTCATCGTCTCGCGCCTGGTCATCCGCATGTCCTGTCGCCTCAGAAGCCGAAGCGCAGCGTACCGAACCATTCGCGCGGCGCCAGCGGGAAGGCGTTGTACGTCCCCGATGCCGCGCCGATCGACAGCGTCGAGGCGGCCTTCTTGTCGGTCAGGTTGGTGACGTTGAGGCTGACGCCCAGCGTCTTGATGAAGCGGTTGTCGAGCGGGATCGTCGCACCCAGCCGTGCCGACATGGTGAAGTAGCCGGGCACGTGCAGATCATTGGTATAGGTCGCGTAGCGCTTGCCCATATAGTCGCCGATCAGCTGCGCGTCGAAGATGCCGTAATTGGCGGAGGCCACGAACTTGTCGAGCCAGGCAGGCGAACCCGGCACCTTCTTGCCCTTGGTGAGGACGAGCGTCTGCGCGGCGCCCGCGCCGGTCGTGTAATTGTCGTCGAAGCGCGAATTATTGTAGGACAGCGCATCGTAGAGCGAGAAATGCGGGCCGAAGTGGAGCGTGCCCGCGATGTCGACGCCATCGGTCTTCACGCTGCCGACATTCTGCAGGATCGCGGCGCCGCTGATGATCGAGGTGATCACCGTGGTCGGGCTGATCGCGAGCAGCCGGTTCTTGAAGTCGACGTGATAGTAGCTGACCTGCCCCTCGAAGCCGGTGATCGGCCCCAGATCGAGCGAGCGCTGCGTGCGTGCGCCGAGTTCGTAGGTCCAGCTCGTCTCGGGCTTCACATCCTGCTTGAACTGGTCGAACACCTGCTGGCTGCCCAGCGCGAACGGCGACAGCCCCGAGGCGGCGCTGGTCTGGAACTGGCGGACGTTCTTCTGCGCGTTGACGAAGATCTGTTCGTGCTGGGTCACGTCCCACAGGCCGCCAAGCTGCGGCAGGAACGGCGTGCTGGTGTTGAGCTTGCCCACCGGCAGCGCGGTCGATCCGGTGAACGACCCCGGGATCGGCTGGACGGGGACCGCCTGGCTCGCGTCCTGGAAGGTGCTCTTGAAGCCGCCGAGGATGGTGACGGACGGCAGCACGTGCCAGCTGTCCTGGATGTGCGTCTGATATTCGTCGACGCGGACCTGGCTGCCATATTGCGTGATCAGCGGATCCTCATAGTCCGCCGGACGCTGATAAGGCGTCGAGGGGTTGGCGGCATCGACAGCGTACCAGCGGCGATAGGCGGAGGAGCTCTGATGCTCGTACCAGCCGCCAAGCTCGATCTGGTGGTTGCCGAGATCGACGTGCAGCGTCGAGATCACGCCCTCGCGGTCGATGCGATATTCGGTGGTGCGCGTCGCCAGACCCGATCCACCGAACTTGGTGCTCAGCTGTGCTGCGGTCAGCGTGGGATAATATTTGGCGAACAGGCCCGGCAGGCCCGCGACGTCGATCGGGCCGGCGACGACGCCGACGCCGTCGTCATGATGATAATAGGCCTGGTTCGACCAGTGGACCCGGTCGCTGACGTTCCAGTCATATTTGATGGAGGCGAGATAGTCGGTGCGTTGCGCGTCGCTGTAGTAATTCTGGTAGTTCGCGCCCGCCGCCTTGTACGCACCGGAGGCCAGATACTGCTCCTCGCCCGCGAAATTGGGGTAGAAGAACGGGCGCGTATAGGGGACCTTGCCCTGCGTCGCGGTGGTGACGACGGTCGCGTCCTCATTGGGTTCGGTCTTGTCCGAATAGACGCCGTAGATCGTCAGCTTACCGGTGGCGTCGTCGTGGACGAACTTGGCGTCGGCCTGATAGCCGCCCTGATGCCCCTTGAAGTCCCACGCCTGCGCGTCCTGCCGCACGCCCGAGGCATAGAAGCTGTTGCCGTTGCCGAAGGTGCCGCTGTCGATCCGCGCATAGGAGCGGAACGCCGAATAGCTGCCGAAGGTCTGCTCGACCGTCGCGCCGCGCTCCTTGGCGGGATCGCTGGAGAAGGTATCGATCGTGCCGCCGAGATTGCTCGTCGAGGCGGTGCCGAGATCACCAGCGCCCGACGCCAGCGTGACGCGGCCGACGTCCTCCGAGATGATCGCGCGCTGCGGCGAGAGGCCGTTGTAATTGCCGTAGGTCTGGTCGCCGAGCGGGATGCCGTCGAGCGTGTAGCCCAGCTGCGAGGCGCTGAAGCCGTGGACGAACAGCGAGATGTTCTGCTCGTTATTGCCCCACGGATCGGCGGTGAGGAAGGTGACGCCGGGCAGCGTCTGGATCGCCTTCAGCGGGCTGATGCCGGGCAGGATCTTCTGGATCTCCTTGCCCTCGAGCGTGACCACAGAGCGCGTGCGGCGCGATGTGACGACGATCGCCTCATTGGGGTGCGTGTCGGCCGCATCGGCACCTGGCTGCGTCGGCTCGGCGGACGGCGCTGCCACGGCGGCGACGTCTGTTGCATGGGCGCCGGCGATCGGCAGACCGAAGGCGAAGCTAGCCGACAACGCCAAGAAGGTCGGACGGGAGATATGCATGATGGGACCCCTCTTGTGCTGCGTTGCAGCGTTGGATGGGCGGATAGGGATGTTATTGGACAATCCAGTGACGGTTTCATCACGGGTCCGTGACGCTCGTCTGAAACAAAAAATGGCCATGCACGGACTTGGCGTGGCGGCCCCGCAATGGGAGAAGCGCTCGCCGGCTCGGAACGACGTTGTTCCGAATCAAGTGGTTACAGACGAGGCGGGGACTATATGCCACGAGGTTTTTGCGCGCTGGCCGTGATCGGCACGGCGATCGCCGGATCGGCCGCGGCGCGCGCCGACGACGCACCCGCACAACCCCAGGATTATGCGATCCATGGCCAGGCGACGTTCGTGCTGCAGGGAACGCCGGGCTTCCGATCGCCCTACGACGGCGCCAACAGTCTCACGCCGCATCAGCGCAAGGAGACGATCGACGCGACGCTCTACATCGGCGTGCGCCCCTGGGCGGGCGCCGAGATCTGGGCGGACCCCGAGGTCGATCAGGGCTTCGGCCTGTCCAACACGCTCGGCGTCGCGGGCTTCCCGAGCGCGGAGGCGTATAAGGTCGGCAAGAAACATCCCTATGTGCGTCTGCAGCGCGCCTTCTTCCGCCAGACGATCGGTCTCGGCGGCGCCGCCGAGACCGTGGAGGCCGCCGCCAACCAGCTCGGCGGAACGCGCAGCGCCGACCGCATCGTGCTGACCGTCGGCAAATTCGGCGTCGGCGACGTCTTCGACACCAACAAATATGCGCATGATCCGCGCGGCGATTTCCTAAACTGGTCGCTCGTCGATGCCGGCAGCTTCGATTACGCCGCCGACGCCTGGGGCTATTCGACCGGGGCTGCGGCCGAATGGTATCAGGGGCCATGGACGCTCCGCGTCGGCGGTTTTAACCTGTCGAAAATCCCCAATGGCGAGACGCTGGAAAGCGGCTTCGGCCAATATCAGATCGACGGCGAGATCGAGCATCGCCACCAGATCGCCGGTCGCGACGGCGCGGTGCGCGTCACCGTCTTCCGCAACCGCGGCCGGTTCGGTCGCTTCGACGATGCGCTGGCACTCGCTACGGCGACCGGCACGACGCCCGACACCGCGCTGGTCCGCGCGCGCCGGACCCGCGCCGGCGCCAGTGTCAACATCGAGCAGGCGGTCACCGACAGCATCGGCATTTTCGCGCGCGCGGGTTTCGCCAATGGCCAGATCGAGCCCTATGACTTCACCGATATCGATCGCACCGGGCAGATCGGCGTCGCGATCGACGGCAAGGGCTGGGGCCGCGCGGGTGACACGATCGGCGTCGCCGCGGTGGTCAACGGCATCTCGAAGGCGCACGAGCGCTATCTGGATGCCGGCGGGCTCGGCGTGCTGGTCGGCGACGGGCGGCTGCCGCATCCCGGCGCGGAGGCGATCAGCGAGGCCTATTACGACTGGAAGGCGGTCAAGGGCGTCGAGATCAGCCTCGACTACCAACTGGTCGGCAACCCCGGCTACAATCGCGACCGCGGCCCTGCGAACGTCTTCGCGGTACGGCTCCACGGCCAGTTCTGACGTCGTCGCCCCCGCGGGACGACAGGCGCTATCCGCCTTCCCGATCGGACCGGCCTACGCCGGAGGAGTGGTCGCAGCATCCTCCGCCTTATCCATTGGTCTAGGTATCTGCGGATGTCACAAGAGGTTAAGCTTTGCAGCGGCATTTCGTTCGCGACGATGGCCCCGCCGCGCAAGCGATCAGAAGCCGGCCACGAAATCAGCGGGAGCCTGTCGGAGTGACGAGGATGGCAGGATTGGCCGAGGCGACCGTGCCGGATGCGGGCGGGTCGGACGAATGGCGCGCCGTTTGCCGATCACATGCCTTGATATGCTTCGATCTCGAGGGTCGCGTGACATGGGCCAATGACCATATCTGCGCGATATTGGGCTATACGCTCGGCGACATCGTAGGACGACCGCACGCCGACCTCTGCGTGCCGGGGGCCGAGCAGACTGCCCAGTATCGCAGCTTCTGGGCGATGCTGCGCGCAGGCGAGACGTTTGCCGGCGAATATCGGCGCGTCGGCCGGGATGGCCGCGAGCTTTGGCTGCGCGGCATCTACAGCCCGGTTCGCGACGATCAGGGCCGGGTCGCAAGCGTGCTTGCCACGGTCTCCGACACGACGGCGCTGAAGCTCGCCATGGTGTCGGCGACAAGCAAGGTGGACGCCATCGACCGTTCGCAATCCGTCCTAGAAATGGCGCTCGACGGCACCATCCTGCGCGCCAACGACAATTTCCTGGCGCTTACCGGCTATGACCTCGCCGATCTGGTCGGCCGCCACCACAGCTATCTGTGTCTGCCGGAGGATGTGAAGCGAGAAAGCTATGCGCAATTCTGGGCAAAGCTTTCCAACGGCAATTTCGACGGCGGCCTATACCACCGCGTCGGCAAGGACGGGCGGGCCATCTGGCTGCAGGCGACGTACAACCCCGTTCTGAATCCGGATGGACGACCGGAACGGATCATCAAGTTCGCGATGGACGTCACCGACGCGCGCGAGCGAAACGATCAGCTCGAAAAGAGCAAATTGCTCCAGTCGCAATTCAAGGAGCGTAGCGACGACCTCGAACAAACGCTGATACAACTCGCTTCGATCGTCGATACGATCAAGGACATCGCATCCCAGACCAACCTTCTCGCGCTCAACGCCACGATCGAGGCCGCGCGGGCGGGCGATGCAGGGCGCGGTTTCGCCGTCGTCGCCAGCGAAGTGAAAAAGCTGGCCCGGGATACGCGGCTCGCGACCGAAAAGCTTGCGGCCATGCTCAAGTCGCGCAGCGATCAATCGAGACGGCTGGTCGGTTCGGAGCGCCGGCCTGGCTGAACGACGGAGAGCCATCGCCCGCTGCGCGCAAACTCGAGCACGATGCGCAGGCACCGATAATGCGAGACGCTGGCGGACGTGCATGACGACGAACGCCCCAATACCCTCCGCGCACAAAACCGTTGGTCTTTCGGCTCGACGGTTATCCGGCCAGCTCATCGAGCGCGGATGTCTTCGGCGCTAACAGCCATTGGGTCGCGTCGGCCTCATCGGTGAATATCCGCTGATTCGGGATCGCGATCCGCTTGACCTGCATCTTGAACAGACTGCTCGACACGATCGTCGCCAGCCTGAACGGCCTCATGTTCACCGAACCGAACAGCCTCTTATACTCTTCGACGACGCTCGACGGCTGCGCACCCACGCCGCGGGCATCGACCAGTGCCCGGATATCTCCCTGCACGCATCCACTTGCGATAATTTGTCCTACGGCTGCGGAGACTGCCTGTTTGTAGGATGCCACGGTGCTCGTCGACCAGTGGCCCCGAAGAATTATGTGGAGGAGCCCATTCGTGGCATCCGTCCTTATCTCGAAGCTACTCTCGGCCATCCCTCAGCCCTTTCGGAACGAATTCGCGCGCAGACAGATAGCATGGCACTTGCGGATTTCGCATGCCCGACCATGGTCGAGGGGGCGCCGCAGTTTTTTGGCAGCGTCTGATCTTTGAATTTGGAGCGGGGACTCTTCCGCCCGGCAGGCGGACCGGTCTTCGATCCCATACCGCGGCCGACGCTTCGGCGAACGGCTCACGATCCAGCATGTCACCGATCGACAAGCGCCGACGAACTGAAAAGCGACAGCCCCTATACGCCGCCTAGCCGATGTTGAAAAACGGCGCCAAATTGGTGCGGATCCGCTCCAATACCGTACCGCCCCCCAGATCGGGCGTGAACGGGCGGCCGGTAATCGTCTCGAACGCTTCGGCATAGACGGCGGCGGTGCCCGCGATCAGATCCTGCGGAATGTCGGGGATCGGATCATGGTAGGGGTCGCACCGTGCCGCAACCCAGGCGCGCACGAAATCCTTGTCGAAACTATCGGGGCGCTCGCTGGCCTCGAAGCGCGCCTGATAGGTCGCCTGGCGCCAATAGCGGCTGCTGTCGGGGGTGTGGATCTCGTCGGCGAGCACGATCGCGCCGTCGGGCGTAACGCCAAACTCATATTTGGTGTCCGCTAGGATCAGCCCGCGCTCCGCCGCCATCGCCTGCCCGCGCGCGAACAGCGCCAGCGCCGTCGCGCTCAGTTCTTCCCACTGTGCCGCGGTCAGCAGCTTGCGCTCGACGATTTCGGCGGGCGTCAGGGGCTCGTCATGTCCGCCATCGAATTCCTTGCTCGTCGGCGTGATGATCGGTTCGGCCAATCTGGCGTTGTCGCGCAATCCGTCGGGCAGCGTCATGCCGTACATGCTGCGCTGTCCCCTCTTGTAGAGCGTCAGGATCGAGGTGCCCGTCGTCCCCGCCAGATAGCCGCGCACGACGATTTCGACGGGCAGGATGTCGAGCCGACGACAGATCAGCACGTTGGGATCAGGATAGTCGAGCACATGATTGGCACAGATGTCGGCGGTATGCTCGAACCAGAAGCGCGCGGTCTGGGTCAGCACCTCGCCCTTGAACGGGATCACGCAGAGGATGCGATCGAACGCGCTCAGCCGATCGCTGGCGATGATGATCCGGCGCCCGTCGGCGAGATCGTAATTGTCGCGCACCTTGCCGCGATAATGGTTCGGAAGCTCGGGGATCGTGGCGTCGTCCAGAACGCGCGACGAGAAGGCGGCGAAATCGAGAGACGTCATGCATCGATCCTGTGGCTTGGCGGAAAGTTCGTCGTAGCTCGGCGCGGCAACATTGTCATTGGCATCGGGGGTGCCGTCTTGCCGGCTGGATGCAGGGTATCGCGGTTCCTCCATCAACGCATCGCGACCGCGCTGCCTCAAGCGCGGATCCTCTACTGGACGTGAGCAAATTGCGCAGCCGGTTCTGGGCCGTGTCACACTCGTCCGTTGTGTCTCGTCTTGAAAGTGAGCGCCTGAATGAGGCGCTCGCATTCAGGGAGAAGCAGAATGAAGATCGTCGTCATCGGAGGCACCGGGCTGATCGGCAGTCAGCTCGTTGCTCGATTGGATAGCTTCGGCCACGAGGTGATCGCCGCGTCGCCCAAGAGTGGCGTGAACGCCGTCACCGGCGAAGGGCTTGCCGCGGCTCTGACGGGTGCGGACGTCGTCGTCGACGTCGCCAATTCGCCCTCGTTCGAGGATGACGCGGTGCTGGCCTTCTTCGCGGCATCCAGCCGCAATCTGCTCGCAGCAGAAGCCGCCGCCCGGGTTCGCCACCATGTCGCGCTTTCGGTGGTCGGCACCGAACGCATGCAGGGATCGGGCTATTTCCGCGCCAAGTTGATGCAGGAGCAGCTGATCGAGGCCTCTCCGATCCCCTACACGATCGTACGCGCCACCCAGTTCTTCGAATTCATGGGCGGCATCGCGCATACCGGCATGCGCGAGGACGTCGTCTGGCTGAGCCCGGCCGCGATGCAACCGATGGCCTCCTCCGACGTGGCCGAGGCGCTGGCCGACGCTGTCGTCGCCGCGCCGGTGAACGGGATGATCGAGATCGCCGGGCCGGAGCGTGCGCCGCTGGCGGAATTCGTCGGCACCTGGCTCGGCGAAACGGACGATCCGCGCGCCGTCGCGGTCGATCCGGCCGCGCCTTATTTCGGTGTCGAGATCGATGATGCTTCGCTGACGCCCGGGCCTGCGGCGAGGATAATGCCGACGCGCTTCGACGACTGGCTCGCGCGCCATCTGCCGACGCAGGTGGCAGCATGACGCGCACGGAAAAGGCGTGCCTGGCGTTGGCGTCGCTGCTCGGCGCCGGGCTCGCCGCAAACGGCCTCTATATGCTCGCCTCCCCGGCCGCCTGGTATTTCGCAGTACCGGGCGTGACGACGACAGGGCCGTTCAACCAGCACTTCCTGCGTGATATCGGGTTGATCTTCGTGCTGATCGGCGTCGCCTTCCTTCTCGGCGTCGCGCGTCCCGCGCTGCGTGTGACGCTCTGGGGCGCTGCCGCGCTGTGGCTCGCCGGCCACGCGCTGTTCCATGTCTGGGAGGTGGCCGTCGGTATCTGCGGCACGTCGGCGCTCGCCCGCGATTTCCCGGCGGTGACGCTGCCGGCGCTGATCGCCATCGCGCTCACGGTCTGGGCGGCACGCCATGTCACACCTGCGCCCTCTGCCTCGTCCTACCGATAGGCGCGCCCGTCGCGCGCAAGGAGACAATACATGACCCAACGTATCGCCGCCCCCTATGCGTTCGCCCCCGAAGCGATCAAGGCGATGTACGCGCTGGAGCACAGCTTCCAGGCCAGCGGGCTCGATCCCGTGCTGATGGAGTTGGTTAGGCTGCGCGCCTCGCAGATCAACGGCTGCGCCTTCTGCATCCACATGCACAGCACCGAGCTGCGCAAGCAGGGCGAGCCCGAAATGCGCCTCTACATGCTCGACGCGTGGCACGAATCGACGCTTTATTCGGATCGCGAACGCGCCGCGCTCGGCTGGACGGAGGCACTGACCCGCCTGGCCGAGACTCACGCGCCCGATGCGGACTATGCTGAACTGAAGGCGCAGTTCACGGAAGGCGAACAGGTGCAGCTGACTCTATTGATCGGCGCGATCAACGCGTGGAACCGGTTTTCTGTCGGGCTTCGCGTCGCGCATCCGGTGAATGCGTCCCGTGCCGCAGCCTGACGAGCGCCTCGCCGATTTCGAGGCACAGCGGCCCCGGCTGCTGCGCCTCGGCTATCGGATGCTCGGATCCGTCTCCGAGGCGGAGGACGCGGTGCAGGAGGCGTGGCTGCGCTGGTCCCGCGTCGACGAGGGCGTCGATACGCCCGCAGCCTATCTGACCCGCATCGTGACGCGGCTATGCCTCGATCAGATGAAATCGGCGCGGTCGCGGAGGGAAACCTATGTCGGTGCTTGGCTGCCCGAGCCGCTGATGGGTGTCACCGATCCGCGAGACGAACCAGTAGCCGACGACCTGACACTGACACTGATGCTGGCGCTCGAACGCCTGTCTCCGCTTGAGCGGGCCGCCTTCCTGCTCCACGATGTGTACGGAGTGGCGCTGGCAGATGTCGCGATCACGCTAGATCGCGACGCCGCGGCGGTGCGCCAGCTTGCGGTGCGCGCCCGCAAGCATGTCCAGTCGGAACGTCCGCGCTATCGTGTCGAACAGGCCGAGGCCGATCGTATCGCCCATGCCTTCTTTGCCGCGTCGCGCGATGGCGATGCCACCGCGCTCCAGGCGATGCTGGCGACGGACGTCTCGATCCATTCCGATGGCGGCGGCCGCGTGCTGGCCTTTCGGAATATAATCTACGGCATCGACAAGGCATTGAGGTTATTTGCCGGATTGGCGCGCAAATATGAATATGTGCCGGTTTTGCTACATTCGGTAACGATCGACGGGTTGCCTGGCTATGTCAGCGTCGATCGCGGGCAGGTGCTGCAAACCACCGCGCTCGATATCCAGGACGGCCGGATCATCGCGATCTACATCATGCGCAACCCCGAAAAGCTGCGCCACGTGGCAGCGATGCTACGCGAGTGCGGCGTTGCGATGCCGGCCTCCGGCAGCAGCAAGCCTGCGCGCGCGCGATTGCCGAGGTCAGGCTGAACGCAGCGGCCGGAAGAAGGCGCGAATGTCGTCGGCGAGCAGGTCGGGCTGCTCGAGCGCGGCGAAATGTCCGCCTGCCGGCATCGGTGACCAGCGCCTGACGTCGAAGACGCGCTCGACCCATGACCGTGGCGGCATCGGCAGCTCGCGCGGGAAAAGCGCGACGCCGAGCGGCGGGGCCACTCGCTCGCCCCACGCAAAGGTCAGCGGACGCAGACGGTTCTCCTTATACAGCCGCAGGGAGGCGGTCAGGCTGTCGCCGAACCAGTAGAGCGAGATGTCGATCAGCAGCGTGTCCACCGAGATGACGCTCTCGATGTCGCCCCCGCAATCGCTCCACGATCGCATCTTCTCGACGATCCAGGCGGCCAGACCGATCGGGGAGTCGGACAAGGCGAAGGACAGCGTCTGCGGCTTGGTGCCCTGCAAGGCGGCATAGGCGCCTTCGGCTGCGGACCACGCGGCGCCGCTGTCGAGAAAGGCCTGTTCCTCCGTCGTAAGCGGCGGCGCATGGTCTCCCAACGGTGGCCGAAAACTGCCGGGGATGTAGTTGAGGTGGATCCCGGTCACGCTGTCGGGAAACAGCCGCGCGAGCCATGTCGAGACGCCGGCACCGATATCGCCGCCCTGGGCACCGAAGCGGTCGTAGCCGAGACCGGCCATGAGGCCATGCCACAAACCGGCGATCTCGCGCGAACTCATGCCGGTGCGCGACGGCGCCGGGGAAAAGCCGTAGCCCGGCAAGGACGGCACCACGACGTGGAACGCATCGTCGGGATCGCCGCCATGCGCGCCCGGATCGGCGAGCAGCGGGACAAGATGCTCCATTTCGAGGAAAGACCCCGGCCAGCCGTGCGTCAGGACGAGCGGCATGGGTGACGGCCCGGTGCCCGGCCGATGGACGAAATGGATGTCCTGCCCGTCGATCGTCGTCATGCAATGTGGAAGCCGGTTGAGACGCGCCTCCTGTTCGCGCCAATCGAAGCCGTTCCGCCAATGGTCGACGAGGCGCTGCATGAAGGACAGGCTGCTACCGTCCTCCCAGCCTTCGGCGTCGAGCGAGGTTGGCCAGCGGGCCCTGCCCAGCCGGTCGCGCAGATCGTGCAGGGCGGCGTCCGGGATGTCGATCCGATAGGGGCGTGCCGTCATCGCGAGTCCCGTAAAAGTGGCGCCCGGTCAGCATGCAGCCGAACGCGACGATATGCGAGCATCGCTCGCGGCCGGTGACGCTGCCCCGGCGGCCCGCCCTATTTCACCGTGAGCACGAGCTTGCCGCGGATATGCCCCTTGGCAGCCCGTTCGTGCGCCTTGCGCGCCTCGGCGAGCGGGAAGACACTGTCGATCGCAACCCGGATCGTTCCATCATCGAGCAAGCGTCCGACCTCCTCCAACTGCGCACCGCTCGAGCGGACCTGCGTCGTCGATACGGGTATGTCGAGCCGCGCGGCCTCCTCGCCGCCCGAGGCGCCCAGGCCGAAGATCGGGAACAGCGCGCCGCCGCGCTTGAGCGTGCGCAGGAAGCGGCTGCTCGTCGGTCCGCCGATCGAGTCGACGACGAGATCGACCTCCCGCACGACATCCTCCGGCGGGGTCCTGGTGTAATCGACGAACGCATCGGCGCCCAAGGCGCGGAGGAACGCTTCGGGCTCGCCCGATGCCGACGCGATCACGCGCGCGCCCTTCCACTTGGCGATCTGCACCGCGAAATGCCCCACGCCGCCGGCCGCGCCGTTCACCAGAACAGTCTTCCCGTCGAGGGGCACCGGCTCGTGACGGTGGGGCTGGATCGGGTTGGGTACGTCGTGCCCCTCCTCGATCATGAATTGCCATGCGGTCAGCAGCGACACCGGCGCCGCCGCGGCGTGCACATGATCGATGCCGGCCGGCTTGAGCGCGACCTGCGAGGCCGGCACGCTGACATATTCCGCATAGGTCCTGCTGCCGCCGAACACGCCTTCCGGAAAACGGACCATCGCATAGACCTCGTCGCCGACCGCGAAGCGCTCGACGTCATCGCCGACCGCGGCGATGACGCCCGACACGTCGGTTCCCAGGATGATCGGGAAGTCGCCGTGCGGCTGCCACTCGGGCGGCAGCGACCGGTAGCCGTCGCGCAGATACCAATCGGGGGGATTGAGGCCGACCGCATGAACCCGAACGAGCAGTTCGCCGGCACCGAGCGCGGGACGCGGCGCATCCTCGTACCGCAGCACCTCGGGGCCGCCGAAGGCGTGCTGGCGAATGGCTTTCATCGTCTCTGTCGACATGCTGTGTCTCCTGCGTGGGTACAGGATGCGATATGCGTCGATATTCCGTGTTGATAATCGCGCGGGTTATCGCTTCTATTGTTCCATGAAGGAACAGATGGGTCTGGAGCGGTTGACGGGTCTGATCGCCTTCGCGCGCGCGGGCTCGATGGGGAGCTACACCGCGGCGGCGCGATCGTTGGCGATTTCGCCGTCGGCCGTTAGCAAGAGCATCCAGCGGCTCGAGCAGCATCTGGGCGTGACGCTCTTCACGCGCACGACCCGGTCGCTGGCGCTCACACCGGAAGGCCGCGCCCTGCACGAGCGCGCGCTCAAGCTGCTTCGCGATGCCGAGGAGATCGAACAGTTCGCGATGACGGTGCGCGCCGAGCCATCGGGCACGCTACGGATCGCGGCGTCGCTGCCGATCGGGCTTCACCTGATCGCCCCCGCGCTGCCTGCCTTCCGCAAGCGCTACCCCAAGGTGACGGTCGACCTGCGGCTGAGCGATCGGTTTGTCGACCTGATCGAGCAGGGCATCGACGTCGCGGTCCGGATCGGCGACCTTCCCGACACGCGCCTGATGTCGCGACGGCTGACGTCGCATCGGCTCTGTGCCTTCGCGGCGCCGGATTATCTCGCGTCGCGCGGCACACCGCTGCACCCGAACGAGCTGGAGGGGCATGACACCGTCACCCTCCGCTACCAGAGCACGGGCCAGACCTTCCGCTGGCCCTTCCAGATCGGCAGTCGCGAAATCGAGATCGTGCCGCCGTCGGGGATCGTCGTCGATGCGAGCGAGGCGGTGGTGGTGGCGCTGGCGGCCGGTAGCGGGATCGGCATCAGCGCGACCTTCATCGCCGCTCCCTATGTAGCGCGCGGCGAACTGGTCCCAGTCCTGCCCGACTTCGCCGTCGAGCGGCACAATATCATGGCGATCTGGCCCGAAAGCCGACGCGCGAACCCCGCGGTGCGCGCCTTCTTGACATTGCTGCAGGCGGTGTCCCGCGACCGCATGCTGGCCGCTTAGCTGGGAAACAACGTCATGCTGACCAATCTCCAGTCATAGACGGCGCAATTGCGGTCACCCGATCATGAACGGGGGATCGGGGATCGTCGCACGCGCCTCGTTGAGCATCAGCGACCAGCGCGCGGACAGGTCGTTGAAATAGACGTCGTCGGTGCCGATCCGGCGCTGGACGATCGCGCGCGACGCATCGCTGGAAAGTACCACGAGATCGAGCGGACGGCCGACCGCGAGGTTCGATCGCAAGGTCGAATCGAACGAGATCAGCCCGACCTTGACCACCTCCTCTAGCGGCGTGTCGACCTGAAGCGCGCGATCGAGGATCGGCTTGCCATATTTGGTCTCGCCGATCTGGAGGAAGGGCTGCTCGCGCATGCACGCGATGAAATTGCCCTCCGAATAGATGCGGTACAGCGCCAGCGGGCCGTCACCGACGCGCCCGCCGACCAGCATCGAGCAGGACGGCGAGAGCTGCGACGCCTCGAGCAGCTCGGCCACCTCGGCACGGCACGCATGCACCGCCTCGCCGACCAGCTGCGCCACACGGAACATGCTCGGCATCGAGCCGACGGTGCGTAGCGGACCGTCGGTATCGCGCGACGGCAGCCCCTCGGCCAAGCCCGCCAGCACCGCCTGCGTGATCGAGAGATTGCCCGACGACGCCGCATAGACCAGCCGATCGGGCCCGTCGGCGAGGACATGCAGCTTGCGGTAGACCGAGATGTCGTCGACGCCGGCATTGGTCCGCGTGTCCGCGATCATCACCAGCCCGGCGTCCACCAGCATGCCCACGCAATAGGTCATGCGCGCGCGCCCGGCTGCCGTATCGTCGTCCTCACCATGAGACAGCCCTACTGCGTCTGGCCGGCCTGCGCCACCTGGACCTCGACGTGCATCGACTCGCTGCCGCCGCCGATCCGCGCGCCCGCCACCGGCGCGGCATCGTGATAGTCGAGCCCGATCGCGACGCGGACATAGGCCTCGGTCGGCGAGATGCCGTTGGCGGGGTCGAAACCGATCCAGCCATAGCCCTCGACATGGGCTTCCGCCCAGGCGTGGGCGGCGGGCTGTACGGTCTGCCCGTCAGACCGCCAGAGATGCCCCGACACATAGCGCGCGGGATGCCCCAGCACGCGCGCCGCCGCGATGAAGATATGCGCATGGTCCTGGCAGACGCCGTGCCCCTCGGCGAAGGCGAGCCCCGCATCGCGATCGGGATTGGCGTCGCCGACGTCGAAACGGATGTGGCGGTTGATCCCGCCGCACAGCGCATGAAGCCGCGAAAGCGGATCGACGGTGCTCTCGGCGACGTCGTGCGCGAAGGTGGCGATCGCCGCATCGGGCTTGGTCTGCGCGGTCTGGCGGAGGAAGAGTTCGACGGGCAGCGGCTCGGGCGCGCCGACGACCATGCCCGCCTTGTCCTCGGTCAGCACCTCGCCGCCGACGGTGAGCGCGATCCGATCGATCGGGCCGTCGACATAGAGCATGCCGATCTCGTTGCCATAGCCGTCGCGGCTGCGGCGGATGCGCGCGTCGCAATCGACCTCGACATGCCAGTCGATCACCGCCTGGCCCTCGAAGCTCGGCGGCGTCATCCGCAGCAGTTGCACCAGCCGGTTCGCGGGCCGCGAGAACTGGTATTGCGTGCGATGTTCGATGAAGAGCCGCATCAGTTCTTCACCACTCGCTCGTGCTCCTGCGAAGGCAGGAGCGCTGGATATCCGGACGCTGCGCCTGCCGCACAACGCTCCGGCCTTCGCCGGAGCACAGCGGAGGGGAAAGTACGCGGCATCAGGCGAACCGGAACTGTTGCGAGATCGCCTGGTCGAGCCGGGCGTTCTCGGCGATGAAGCCGCGCAGATATTCGTGCAGACCGCCGGCGATGATGCCGTTGACGGTCGAGCGCCCGAGCATCTGTTGCCGCACGCGCGCCATCCGGTCGGCCTCGCCCTGCCGGCCTAGCCGGCGCCCGATCGCGGTGAGCATCTGCACCACCTCCTCCGCCGACGCCGCGATCGAGCGCGGCATCTCGGGGCGCAGCACGAGCAGGTCGACCACCCGCCCCGGCCGCAGCCCCTCGCGGTAGAGCCAGCGATAGGCGGTCACCGCCGAGACGGTGTGGAGGATCGTGGTCCACTGGTCGCGGTCGATCGCGCCGCCGACCTTTTCGCCCTCGGGGAGCAGCAGATGATATTTGACGTCGATCAGCCGCGCTGTGTTGTCGGCGCGCTCGATCGCCGAGCCGAGACGGACGAAGAAGCTCGCCTCGTTGCGCAGCATCCGGTGCAGCGCGCCCTCGAACCCGCGCGCTTCCGCCTTGAGCTTGTCGACCATCGCCAGCGCCGCCGCGGTGCCGCCCGCCGCCTTGCAGTCGCGCACCCCCAGCCAGGCGCGGTTGATCGCCTCCCACGCCTCGCGCGTCAAAGCGGTGCGCACCGACTTGGCGTTGTTGCGCGCGGCGTCGAGGCACGAGCGGATCGAATTGCCGTTTTCCAGCGCGAGCGCGAGATAGCGCGTCACCGCCTCGGGGGTGACGGGCTCGCCGGTGAACCAGAATCCCTCCTCGGCGGTGGAGACGGCGAGCGCGCTTTCCCAGGCGCCCTCGCCCGCCGGACGCGCCGACAGCAGATCGAGGCGCATCGTGGCCTCGATCAGCCGCGCGGTGAATTCGGCGCGTTCGATATAGCGGCCGAGCCAGTAGAGCGAGGCGGCAGTGCGGGACAGCATCAATCGGCTCCGCTGCGCATCGAGGGGGTGGTATTGGCGCGGCGGCGCGGACGGTCGGCCAAAATGAGGCTATCCTTGGTGCCGCCGCCCTGGCTCGAATTGACCACCAGCGAGCCCTCGCGGAGCGCCACGCGCGTAAGCCCGCCGGGCACGATCTTCACGCCGTTCGCACCCGACAGACAGAAGGGGCGGAAATCGACATGGCGCGGTGCCACGCCCTGCTCGACCAGCGTCGGCACGGTGGAGAGCGCCAGCGTCGGCTGCGCGATATAGCGATGCGGCTCGGCGACGAGCGCGGCGCGAAACGTCTCGATCTCGGCTTTGGAGGCGGTCGGCCCGACGAGCATCCCGTAGCCGCCCGATCCGTCGACCAGCTTGACGACGAGCTTGTCGAGATTGTCGAGCGTATATTGCAACGGCGAGGCCTCGCGGCAGCGGAAGGTCTCGACATTGGGCAGCTTGGCGTCGCTGCCGGTATAATAGCGGACGATCTCGGGCATGTAGCTGTAGATCGCCTTGTCGTCGGCGATCCCCGTGCCGGGCGCGTTGGTGAGCGTGACGTTGCCCGCCAGATAGGCCGCCATCAGCCCCGGCACGCCGAGCATCGAATCGCGCTTGAACACCAGCGGATCGAGATAGTCGTCGTCGAGCCGGCGGTAGATCACGTCGACCCTCACCCGCCCGTCGATCGTCCGCATCCAGACGATGTCGTCGTCGACCTCGAGATCGGCCGCCTCGACCAGCTCGATCCCCATCGCGTCTGCCAGAAAGCTGTGCTCGTAGAAGGCCGAGTTGAAATGGCCGGGGGTGAGCAGCACGCACACCGGCTCCTGGCCCCGGCCATGCGGTGCGACCGAGCGCAAGGTCTGGAGCAGCAGGTCGGTATAGTCGTCCACGGGCTCGACCGCGAACATCTCGAAGATCTCGGGGCACAGCCGGATCATCGCCTCGCGATTCTCAAGCATGTAGGAGACCCCGGAAGGGGTCCGCGCATTGTCCTCCAACACAAAGAAGTCGGTGGGGCCGGTGCGCACCATGTCGATGCCGCAGATATGCGCATAAACGTCGTGCGGCGGGCGGACGCCTGCGACCTGCGGGCGGAATTGCGGATTGGTCAGCACCAGCTCGGCGGGGATGATCCCGTCGGCAAGGATTTTGCGCTGTCCGTAGATGTCGGCGAGGAAGGCGTTGATCGCCTCGACGCGTTGTTCGAGCCCCGCCTTGAGTCCGCTCCATTCGGACGCGGAGAAGATGCGCGGGACGATGTCGAACGGGATGATACGCTCGGCAGCCTCGTCCTCGCCATAGACGGCGAAGGTGATGCCGAGCTGGCGGAATGCGGCCTCGGCGGCCTGCTGGCGGCGATCAAGTTCGTGCGCGGGCGTGTCCGAGATCCAGCGCGCAAGCGCCTCGAAGCCTTCGCGCGGCGTGTCGCCGCCGCCCTCGCCCCATACCTCGTCGAACGCCTTGCCGTGCATCATTCTCCGATCCATCGTGTCGATCGAATGACAGACTGACGGGCTTTTTTGCGGCGCACAAGAGACAATCCGGTGTTCGCCGCGGCACTTAGGCGATCGGGCGTTCCTTGGAGGGCAACGGCGCGCGCTCGGCGGGCATCGGCTGGGGCTCGGGCGGATCGAAGCGCTGCCAGCCCGCCGCGGTCAGCCGCTCGACCGGGCGGAAGCGCGTCTTATACTGCATCCGCGCCGAGCCATCGACCCAATAGCCGAGATAGACATAGGCGAGCTTCGCTTCCGCCGCGCGCCGGATGTGATCGAGGATCACATAGGTGCCGAGGCCCTCGCGCTCGGCATGGTCGGGATCGAAGAAGCTGTAGATCATCGACAGCCCGTCGCCCTGCTGGTCGGTGAGGCAGGCGGCGACGAGCTTGCCGGGGCGATCGTTCACCGAGGGCTCGCGATATTCGACGACGAAGCTTTTGACCGGCGTCTGCTCGACCATGTCGGCGAAATCGAACTCGTCCATGTCCGCCATGCCGCCGCCGGGGTGCCGCGCGGCGAGATAGCGACGCAGCAGCTGGAACTGCTCCTCGGTGGTCCAAGGCTTGCACGCGCTGACCTCGAGATCGGCGTGGCGACGGAGCGTGCGGCGCTGCGACGTATTGGGCTTGAAATCGTCGGCGACGACGCGGATCGAGACGCAGGCCGCGCAATTCTGGCAGCTCGGGCGATAGGCGACCGATTGCGACCGACGGAAGCCGATCCGGCCCAGCGCATCGTTGAGTTCGCCGGCGTGCGGCCCCGAAAGCTCGGTGAAGACCTTACGCTCGGTCTTGCCCGGCAGATAGGGGCACGGGCTGGGTGTGGTCACGAAGAATCGCGGAAAACGGAAGGGTGCAGTCACCGGCGTTGCCGTCCTCTCGTGCCCAATATGGTTGCCAACTTCTTTATGAGCCAAGAGTTGCGCGGGCGAAAGAGCGCGAAGTGTTAAAACAAGCTTAACGACCCATTTCGCGACGGGTCGTTGCGCGAGGGGGCGACGGGGCTGTGGATAAGTCGATTTGGTCGGCGCGAATTTCCGAGCCCGTGCTCCGGCGCAGGCCGGAGCGCCGTGAAATGCCGCACCGCCCGAAAACCAGCGCTCCGGCCTTCGCCGGAGCACAGCGGTCCGTCATTTGTCGGTTACGCCAGCTCCACCCGGCTCGCCTCATATCCCGCCGCATCGAGTGCCGTCATCAGCCGGTCGAGATGCGCCGCGTCGCGCGTCTCGCATTCGATGTCGGTGATCAGCCCCTTGGCGGGCAGCGTCGTGAACACGCGCTGGTGGTAGATCTCGATGATGTTGACCTTCTGCTCGTCGAACACGCGCGCGACGTTGAACAGCGCGCCGGGCCGATCCTGCAGGCGGATGCGCAGCCGCGCCAGCCGTCCCGAGCGCGCCAGATCGCGCAGCAGCACATTTGCCAGAAGGCGGGTATCGATATTGCCGCCGCACAGCACGATGCCGATGTTGCGCCCCGCGAAACGCTGCGGATGCGCGAGCAACGCCGCGAGCCCCGCCGCGCCCGCACCCTCGACCACGGTCTTCTCGATCTGGAGCAGCAGCGCGACCGACTTCTCCAGATCGCGCTCCGAGACGAGCAATATGTCCCCGATCAGCGCGCGGACCAGCTCGCGCGTGATCTTGCCGGGATGCTTGACCGCGATCCCTTCCGCGAGCGTATCGCCCTCGCACGGCAGCTCGACGCCGTTGAGGAAGCCGTACATCGAGGGATAGAGCTCGGCCTGCACCCCGACGACATCGATCTCGGGGCGCAAGCCCTTGGCAGCGGTCGCGCAGCCCGAGATCAGCCCGCCACCGCCGATCGGGATGACGAGCGTGTCGATGGCAGGCACGTCCTCGAGCATCTCGAGCGCGACGGTGCCCTGCCCCGCGATGATCGCGGGATCGTCGAACGGGTGGACGAAGACGAGCCCGCGCGTCGCCGCGATCTCGAGCGCATGCGCCTGCGCATCGTCGAAACGCTCTCCGATCAGGATCACCTCGGCGCCGTGGCCCTCGGTCTGCTGCACCTTCACCGTCGGCGTCGGGATCGGCATCACGATCGTCACCGGGATGCCCAGCCGCGCGCCGTGATAGGCGAGCCCCTGCGCATGATTGCCCGCCGACGCCGCGATCACGCCGCGCGCCTTCTCCTCGGGCGTCAGCTGCATCAGCTTGTTGAGCGCGCCGCGCTCCTTGTAGGCCGCGGTGAATTGCAGGTTCTCGAACTTGAGCCAGACATTGGCGCCGGCCAGCTTCGACAGCGTGATCGAGTGCAGCGTCGGCGTGCGCACGATGCTTGGCGCGATGCGCTGGTGCGCCATCCGAATGTCGTCGAGGCTGACGACGGGGCGATCTTCGGGGCGGTGGGCGATTGTTTCGAGGGCGGTCATAGTGGCGGGGACCTAGACCATCTGGCGGCGGCAAGAAAGGTGGGTTATGGCCGGCGCCAATGGCGAAACTCGCATATCTCGGGCTCGGCACGATGGGCGCGCCGATGGCCCGCCATCTCGCGGCCGCCGGCCACGATCTCACCGTCTACAATCGCACTTCTGCAAAGGCCGAAGCGTGGGTCGCCGCACATGGCGGTCGGGTGGCATCGAGTGCTGCCGAGGCAGCGGAGGGCGCCGAGGCGGTATTCTCCTGCGTCGGCACCGACGACGATCTCGCCGACGTGACGTTGGGATCGCAGGGTGCATTCCGATCGATGCGGCCGGGAACGCTGTTCGTCGATCACACCACCGTCTCCGCGAAGATCGCGCGTCAATTGGGCGTCGAGGGCAAGGATCGCGGGCTTCGCGTGCTCGACGCACCCGTCACCGGCGCACAGGTCGGTGCCGAGGCGGGGCGGCTGTCGCTGATGTGCGGCGGGCCCAAGGCGGCGTTCGACATGGCCGAGCCGCTGATGCAGGCCTATGCGCTCAGGATCGTCCATATCGGCGGATCGGGCAGCGGACAGACCGCCAAGATGGTCAACCAGATCGCGCTCGCCGCGACCGCGCAGGGGATCGCCGAGGCGCTGCGTTTCGCGCAGGCCGCCGGGCTCGACCTCGATCGCACCTTCGAGGTGATCTCGGGCGGCGCCGCCGGGAGCTGGCAGCTCAGCAACCGCTGGGCCTCGATGGCCGAGGACCGCTTCGATTTCGGCTTCGCGGTCGACTGGATGCGTAAGGACCTGGGCCTCGCGATCGACGAGGCGCGCGCCAATGGCGCGGCGCTCCCGGTCACCGGGCTGATCGACCAGTTCTTCGCCGATGTGCAGGCGATGCACGGCGGAAGACAAGATACCTCGGCGCTGGTGCGGCGTCTGCCCAAACGATGATATCTGGCGCGACGACGGCATCAGGCGCAGCGGTTCCCCCGCGAAGGCGGGGGTCCAGGATTGCAGGCGCTGCGCCCGCCACCCTGGGCTCCCGCCTGCGCGGGAGAACGGCATCGCTCGAAGCCGCACGATCCGTCCCCCCGTTCGTCCCGAGCGAAGTCGAGGGACCGGCAGCAAGCGCCGCGCCCGAAGCCCGTACCTCGACTTCGCTCGGCACGAACGGATAAAATGACCATGCGCCTCGCCCCCCTCACCCTCATCGCGCTTGCGCTGATCGCCGCCCCCGTCGCGGCGAAGAAGCCGCCCAAATACGCCGCCGCGCCGCCCACCGAGGGCGGCCTGCTCGACGACGTCAACGGCTATACGATCGGCAAGGACGGCCAGGTCGAGCATTTCACCGGCCTGCTGATCGGCAAGAACGGCAAGGTCGCCAAGCTGTTGCAGGCCGGCGACAAGCGCCCCGAATGGCTCGACTTCAAGCTCGACGGCCATGGCCGCACGCTGCTGCCCGGGCTGATCGACGCGCACGGCCACATCATGGACCTGGGCTTCGCGCTGACGCATGTCGATTTGAGCGCCACCACCAGCCTAGCCGACGCGCAGACCAAGGTCGCCAACTATGCGCAGAGCCACCCCAATCCGGCGTGGGTCGAAGGCTTCGGCTGGAACCAGGAAAGCTGGCATCTCGGCCGCTTCCCGACCGCCGCGGACATCGATCTTGCGGTGCGCGACCGGCCGGTCGTGCTCGAGCGGGTCGACGGCCATGCGCTCGTCGCCAATTCGGCGGCGATGGCGGCGGCGGGGATATCGGCCTCGACCAAGGACGTTCCCGGCGGCCATATCGAGCGCGACGCACACGGCCGCCCGACCGGCGTGTTCGTCGATGCCGCGCGCGAGCTGATCCGCAAGGTCGTGCCGCAACCCGCCCCGCTCGATCGCGACGATGCGTTCCGCAAGGCGCAGGAGGCGCTGCTCGGCTTCGGCGTCACCGCGACCTGCGACATGGACACGATGGCGGACGACTGGAACGTCTGGCGCCGCGCGGGCGACGCGGGCGCGCTGCGCATCCGCATCGTCAGCTACGGCCACGGCGTCGACACCGCGCTGGCGAT
>Ga0302314_10000534_pt1 | contig 70235 bp, 74 predicted proteins | sample III_Palsa_N2_3_FD_200533 | JGI IMG/M metagenome (GOLD analysis project Ga0302314, IMG submission 200533) | Peat permafrost microbial communities from Stordalen Mire near Abisko, Sweden - III_Palsa_N2_3 | ecosystem: Environmental > Terrestrial > Soil > Palsa > Peat permafrost | place: Sweden...
CCCTTTGCCTCGCCAAGAGAGGCATCCGCTCGATCCTCACTTACAACACCAATCATGCAGAAGCCGAGAATGTCGTGGCGCTCACTTCAGAAGTAGGCGCGCCTGCTATCGCGCTGCAGCTCGATATCTGCAATATCGGCAATTTCGATAGCTTCGTCCATGCGGTGCACGCAGCGCTCGCCCGCCTTGGGGCCGACGGTTTCGACTATCTTGCCAACAATGCCGGCACGTCATCGGCCGCGAGCTTGGAAACGATCACTGAAGAACACATGGACGCTCTCTACGCCGTCCACTTCAAGGGGCCACTTTTCTTGACGCAAAAACTGTTGCCGCTCATGAACGACGGCGGCCGCATCGTGAATATATCCTCCGGCCTCGCCCGCTTCGCGATGGCCAACCGCATTGGCTACGGCCCGATTAAAGCAGCCGTCGAGGCACTGACACGCAACATGGCTTGCGAGCTGGGGCCGCGAAAGATCGCAGTCAACACCGTAGCGCCCGGTCCCATCGCCACCGATTTTAGCAGCGGCATCGTCCGGGACAATCCCGCGGTCAACAAGGCGGTCGCCGCACATACAGCGCTGGGCCGAGCCGGTCTGCCGGACGACGTAGGTCCAGTCATCGCCGCACTGCTTTCGGACGAGTTCGGCTGGGTCAACGCTCAACGGATCGAAGTCGCCGGCGGAATGCACATTTGAAAGATAGCTATATTTCAAACGCGTATGCGCGCCATTCACTACTGCGTGGCCGGCAGCTGTCGGACGCCAAAGTGGAGCGCAGTAATGTGTAATCCCTCGCCGCCATTGCGCCAAAATAGACCGCAGAGAAGGTCCGCGCGGAGAGGGTGCGTCTCTGCGGCCCCCCTCATCGCTGAACCGCTTGGCCAACCGCGCAATGGGAGCCACCCTTGGTCGCAAGCCTCGCCCGATAGCGGATGCCCGTGCGCGCATCGCGCCAGCCGAGGGCCTGCATTAAAGCCGGCAAGCCCTCGCCCGCGGCAAAGTTGTTTTGCGCGACCCCGACCCGGATCGCCATAGGCGCCATCTGCTTGCACACTCTCCCCGAGCGCAGCACGGATCAACGCCTTGCGCGTCCTGCCTCAGCTTGCCCAGAATCCGCGCTCCGGCATTGCTGCTACAATAAGCTCGCGCGCATAAAGGCGGTCGTTGGGAGGACCAGCATAGCGCCAGGGTAATACTGGCGCCACCCTTGCCGGCGGCGAAAAGATCCTGCGTCAACCCAACCCGGAACTAGTTGTCTGGTTGTGAGACCTCATTGGCATAATAAAGGACTCTGTCTACTTTATTGATTAGATCATTCTGATCTGCAGGTCGCTTGTAAAGTTTGTTCTCCTGGCCACCGTTGAGCTTGAGGCGCTCGGCGACTTTGTCGATCGGCGCGAGGCCATGAAGGGCCCTCTGCCTCCGCCGATTATAAGCTTGGTTAAAGCTAGTCAGCAGGATCTCGAGGTCGGCATGTCCGGCGGTTTGTGGCGTGTAGGCCTTTGTTTGCCCGTGAGGCACCTTGAGTTCCGTGCACGCCGTTTCGAACGCGTCTGCGGTGAAACATGATCCCCGGTCGGTCAGGATGTGGGTGATACGGAACGGAAAGGCTCGTTTGGCCTTGCGTAGGAAGTCGACGGCGTTGGCAGCATTCTCGGCGTCGTAGACGGCAAGAAAGACGAAGCGGGAGCAGCGATCGATGGCCACGTAAAGGAAGCGCTTGCGCGTCTGTCCATCCGCGGTGCGCAGCTTTGGCAGGTGTTAACGTCGATGTGGATGAAGCCGAGGTCGTAATCCTTGAAGCGTCCCTGGCCCTTCGCCGGAACAGTTGTTGGCTTTGGCGGCCGTCGGTTGAGACCCTCAGACTTGAGTCCGCGGTAGACACTGTCACGATTGAGGTGCGGCAAGAAATGGCGCAGCACGAAAGTCAGGTCATCTAGTGGATTGATCGGAACAGATGATTCCGTTTTCAGGATTCCCATGATCTGCGGGGCATGCGAGGGTGACGCATGCGAACCGGTATACAGATTGAGGTCACGGAGGCTGACGCGAAGCGGCTCGAAGCAATTGTTTCAGCGCGCATTTCTCCTCAAAAACATGTTTGGCGTGCGCGGATCATTCTGCTGACGGTACAAGGCTTTGGCACGCAGGCGATCATGGCGGCGACGGGCAAATCCAAGCCCTGCGTATGGCGCTGGCAGGAACGCTTCATGGCCGAAGGCGTGGATGGGTTGCTGAGAGATAAAAGCCGGCCTCCGGGCATTGCGCCTCTCGATGCGACGGTGGTCGACAAGGTCGTGAAGCTGACGCTGGAGCCGCCTGACCACGAGGCTACGCATTGGACTGTACGTGCCATGGCCAAGGCGGTTGGCATCGCTGCGTCATCGGTTGTAAAGATTTGGCACGATCACGGCCTTGCGCCGCATCGGTGGCGCAGTTTCAAATTATCCAACGACAAGGCTTTTGCCGAGAAGCTTCACGATGTCGTCGGGCTCTATGTCTCTCCACCCTGCCCATGCCATCGTACTGTCGGTCGATGAAAAGAGCCAAATTCAGGCGCTTGATCGCACACAACCAGGTCTACCGCTTAAGCGTGGTCGCGGGGCAACGATGACCCACGATTACAAGCGCAACGGGACAACAACCCTGTTCGCTGCGCTCAATATCCTGGATGGCTCTGTGATTGGCCGCAATATGCAGCGGCACCGGCATCAGGAATTCATCCGCTTCCTGAACGCCATCGAAGCCGAAATGCCCGCAGACAAGGCCATTCACGTCATCCTGGACAATTACGCTACCCATAAACAGCCCAAGGTTCGTGCCTGGTTGGCGAGGCATCCACGTTGGACATTCCACTTCGTCCCTACGTCTTGCTCGTGGCTCAATGCTGTCGAGGGCTTCTTTGCCAAACTCACCCGGCGACGGCTCAAATACGGCGTGTTCCATTCCGTTGTGGACCTGCAAGCAGCCATCAACCGCTTCATCAAGGAGCATAACGAGGAGCCCCGCCCCTTCGTCTGGAAAGCCGATCCCGAAGAAATCATAGCCGCTGTCCGGCGAGGGCACCAAATGTTGGAATCAATCCACTAGTACTACAGTTGCATATTAAGACGTGATTTCCGATGGAAGTGCGCTGCTAGTGCTTGGTGCGCTTGTCGCCATCGCGACCAGAGCCAGATGAATGCGGGTGTGACCGGCACGGCGAGGACGAGTTTAGCGATGAGGCGGCAGATTTCCGGTGTCGTGAGCGGACGCTCGAACATTGGTGTCACGCTGCTTGGCGGTTCGGACTCCTTTTGTTTCGTTTTTCTTGAGATTCTTGAGCATTTTGAGTGTTGGTCCAGGCGGCTCGGCGCTGATCGGCAGCAATCTTGGCCAGGAATGCGGCAGCAGCGATGACCAGCGTCATGTGGGGGTGCCAGCCATGCCAGGATCGCGCCTCGCAGTGATCGAGGCCGAGATCGTCCTTTGCACGCAGGAAGCATTCCTCGATAGTCCAGCGCAAGCCTGCGGCTCCGGCCATGTCGGTAAGGGAGGTGCCTTGCCGGGAGCGGACAAAATAATAAGCGATTTCATCGCTGTTTCGGATGCTGCGGCGGAACAGCAACCAGCGCTCAAAGCTGTCATGGGTTGTCCAGCTAAGCGGCAGGCGCGCCCAATGATACAATCGAGGCCCTTTCGCTCCTTCGCAAGCCGACAGGGCTTGCCAGTCCTCGCCAGCCAATTCGCTGGCGAGAAACGCCGGGTCGGTCTGGACAAGACCTTCCTCGGCCAGGAAGCGTAGATGCTGATTAGAGCGCACTGCCAACACATAGGGCTGAGCGCGCGCTTCGAGCATTCGCCGCAAGGCATGATCCGATCCATAAAGCGAATCCGCCAGAACCCAGGCACAAGACAGGCCTGCATCGAGTGCAGCCGCAATCATCTCGCGCGCCATGGCCGGCTTGGTGGCAAAGGCCACCTCGTCTGGCACACTGGCTTTACGACAACGCTCGCGGTCGTCGGTCCAAGCCTTGGGCAGATAGAGCCCTCGGTCGATCAGCGCATGACCATAGCGACTGGCATAGCCCGGCACCGGCCTCCACCGGATGCCTACACATCGCGCCCGACATGGGCAGAATGTCTGCGAGATGGCCCGCGGAAGAAAAGCCTGGCTATTTGTTGGCTCGGATCGGGGAGGTGAGCGTGCAGCGATGATGTTCAGCTTCTTCGGTACGGCTCGACTGAACGGGGTCGATCCGCTGGCCTGGTTTACCGACGTTCTCGCCCGGATCGCCGACATCCCGCAAAACCAGCTCCACGAACTCTTGCCATGGAACTGGAAAGCAGCACAGCAAGCCAAAGCCGAAAAGCTCGCCGCCTGATGCAACGCAACAAGATATCCTTCGTCAAGACCATCACCATCGTCGCCCAAGAGCTTGGCGAGGATGAGGACTGGCTCCACGAAATCTCCGGCGAAATGGAGCCGGAGGACGGCTTGATCTGGGTCTATGGCGTAGGCGAAGAGGGCGTCCCGGCCTTCTCAGAGGATGGCATCGACAGCCTGCGGGACCTCATCGAGATCCACCGCGAAAATGAAAAACTGCTTGGGACGCGCTCGCTACCGTAGGCTTACGGTATACCACACTACGATAAATATTATACCCGCTGTGCGGAAACGCACTGGTACGAATGCCCATCTAATTCAACGAATAATAACTAAGAAATATTGTGCTTATATTATATGTCGCAATTTTTTAATCGTCAGAGGTATCGACATGATTATTGGTAAACTCAAGATACTGGTTACCGGCGCAAGTGGAACTCTTGGCAAAAGAGTCGTCGAGTATTTGCTTGCTGATGGACGTCATCACGTCGTCGCGGGGTCTCGCACTCCTGAAAAACTTGGAGATCTCGTCGCGGCGGGCGCCACGGCATGCAAACTGGATCTGGACGATGCCGAGACGGTTGCGGCCGCCTTTACGGGCATCGATCGCCTGTTGCTCGTTGCCACGGACTCGATCTCGCTGCCGGGTCAACGTCTTTGGCAGCATAAAAATGCCATTTCGGCCGCCGTCAAAGCCGGCATCGCGCACATTGCCTATACGTCGATGCTAAGTCCAGAGCCGCCGCAAGTGTTCTTTTACGCGGGAGATCATTATGGAACCGAACTGGCATTGAAAAGCAGTGGATTGACATGGACAATCTTACGCAATGGTTTATTTTCCGAAATCACTTATCCGATGCTCCAAAAGGCGGTTGAAACGGGGCGCTGGGTCACCGCTGCGGGCGATGGCCGCGTTCCTTACGTGGCTCGCGACGATTGCGCCGCGGCGGCGGCTGCTGTGCTGACGAACGGCTCCGGTGTCAACACGACCTTCAATCTGACCGGTCCAGATGCGCTTAGCGTGTATGACTTGGCAAGTACGACGAGCAAGGTTTTCGCGACGCCTATTACGGTATGGCAAGTATCCACGAAAGAGAAGGTCGACTTTCTCACTACGTGTGGATTTTCTGCTGCTTTTGCGCCGATCGTGGCTATTTCAGATTTGAATACGGCGTTGGGTCGCAGCGGTGAAGTTACCACCGACGTTGAATTTCTGACGGGCCGCCAACCCTCGACTTTCGAGGCAGTACTGGCCGCTAGCAAGGCTGCCAACGAAAAGGCCCGCCTCATGGACCACGCAACCCTCATAAGCGGCGCAGTGCCCCCACGGTAGCTGCCCGACCTTATGTCGGGCTGAGCCATTTTGGAAATTTACCATCCGCTTTGATACGGAGTGCCGCTCTATGCATGTGCTAGCGAAAAATTCGGCTCGAGAGGCATTTCGGTCTTCACGCTGGGTAATGCTGACGGTTCTCATTTTGGCCTATGTTTGTTCGAACGTGGATCGCATGGCGATTACATTGTTAATCGAACCGATAAAGGCGCATTTCGGTGCAAGCGATGGCCAGATAGGTTTGCTGCAGGGCGTCGCGTTCACGCTGGTGTACTCGGTGGTAGGCCTACCCGCAGGTCGCCTGATAGATCGATCCCGGCGCGTGACCATTATTGCCATCGCGATTGTCGGGTGGAGCGTGATGACGAGCTTTTGCGGGCTTGCTCCAACCTTTTTGCTGCTATTCATTGGTCGAGGCGGCGTCGCTATCGGCGAAGCGGCTCTTATGCCGGGAGCCTATTCTTTGATCGCGGATGGATTTAATGTCAAACGACAGGGTGTCGTGGTTAGTCTCTATCAAGCTGCGGGTGGCCTTGGTGCTGGCCTGGCACTTGCTGTCGGAGGCGGCCTGCTGCAAAGGCTTGGGCGGGATGGCGCCATCGAGGTTCCCCTGATCGGATCGCTGGCGCCGTGGCAGATCGCCTTCCTGGGGCTCGGTTTGCCAGGGCTCTTGGTGGCTGCCCTGCTGGCAAGTCTAGCAGAGCCGGAGCGAAAGATGTACGCCTCCGGTGGAGGCCGCCTTGCATGGTTTGGGTGAGTTTTTGAGATAGCACCGGTGCAAGCGCTGGTGTTTGCACCGGTGTTAGAGACGGTGCCATGAGTCAGGTGACGGTAATTTCGGGTGTTGAGCGTCGGCGTTTCTGGTCTGATGAGCAGAAACGGGCGCTGGTGATGGCGGTATCAGCGCCTGGCGCGAACGTGGCGGAGATTGCGCGACAGGCCGATCTTCGTCCCGGCCAGATCTACCGGTGGCGACGTCAGATGTGCGGGACCAACCAAGGCTTTGCTGCGGTGACTGTACAGGAGGTCCCGGTAGTGTCGGCTCCTTGCTCTGCGATCGCGGTTGAAGTGGGCGGTTCTATAGTGCGGATATCGGCGGCAGCTTCGCCAGCATTGGTGTCAGCGGTGTTGATGGCATTGAAGGCGTGATCCCGGTTCCATCGGGCGTTCGGATATGGATAGCGATGGGCCATACCGATATGCGGCGCGGCATGCGCAGCCTGGCTCTGCAGGTGCAGCAAAATTTCGGACGTGATCCGTTCGTCGGCGATCTCTACATATTCAGGGGTCGTCGCGGCAACCTTTGCAAAATCATCTGGCATGACGGGGTCGGCATGTCACTTTATGCAAAACGTTTGGAGCGCGGAAAGTACATTTGGCCATCTGCCGTGGACGGCGTGATTGCGATTTCGTCCTCGCAGATGGCCTGCATGCTCGAAGCGATCGACTGGCGTAATCCGCAGGCGACATGGCGCCCGACATTGGCCGGATAATGGCTTGTGATGGCCTAAAAGGCTAGGATTTTCGCCGCTTTTCTGCTATGCATTCGTGCATGGCGGATCCGGCGCAAGCAGAGATCGAGAACCTTCGCGAGCAGCTTGCCGCAGCCCAGGCGATTGTCGCCGAGGTCGCCCGGATCAAGGCCATCAACGCTGATCTGGAAGCCCGTAACGCGCTTCTGGAGCTGCAGAACGAGAAGATGCGCCGCGTTCTTTATGGCCAGCGGTCCGAACGCACACGTCATCTGCTCGATCAGATGGAATTGGTCTTCGAGGAATGCGAGGCGAGCGCCAGCGAAGATGAGGCGCTGGGCATTCTTGCTGCGGCCAAGGTCAATGTCGCGCCGTTCGAACGCAAGCGGCCGGCGCGCAAGCCGTTGCCCGAGCATCTGCCGCGCGAGCGGGTCGTCGTCGCCGCACCCAGCGCCTGTCCCTGTTGCGGGTCGGATCGGCTGAGCAAGCTGGGCGAGGATATCACCGAGACGCTCGAGGTCGTGCCGCGCCAATGGAAGGTGATCCAGACTGTCCGGGAGAAGTTCTCCTGCAGGAATTGTGAGACGATCACGCAGCCACCCGCGCCATTCCATGTGACGCCCCGGGGGCTGTTTGGTCCCAGCTTCCTGGCGATGGTGCTGTTCGAGAAGTTTGGCGCACATCAGCCGCTCAACCGCCAGCGCGACCGCTATGCCCGCGAGGGTGTGGATCTCAGCCTCTCGACCCTGGCCGACCAGGTTGGCGCCTGTGCTGCTGCACTGATGCCGCTTTACTTGTTGATCGAGGCGCATGTCCTTGCCGCCGAGCGACTGCACGGCGACGATACGACGGTGCCGGTTCTGGCCAAGACCAAGACCGATACGGGGCGGATCTGGACTTATGTGCGCGACGACCAACCTTTCGGCGGGCCGGCGCCGCCAGCGGCGATCTTCCATTATTCCCGCAATCGGCGGGGCGAGCATCCCGTCGGCCATTTGCGCAACTGGGCCGGCATCCTTCAGGCAGATGCCTATGCAGGGTATAATGCGCTGTTTCATGCCGATCGCGCACCATCGCCGCTGACCCGCGCGCTCCGCTGGAGCCATTCACGCCGCTATTTCTTCGAGCTTGCCGACGTCGCCACGCAGCTCAAGAAACGCCGCAAACAGGCGCCGGTCATTTCTCCGCTGGCGGTGGAAGCGGTCCGCCGCATCGATGCGATCTTCGACGTCGAACGCGCCATCAATGGTCGATCAGTTCAGGATCGTCTTGCTCTCCGGCAACAGCACAGCGCGCCGCTTATCGCCGATCTGGAAGCATGGATGCGGGAGAACCGGTCGAAGCTGTCCAGAAACAGCGCCGTGGCAGAGGCAATGGATTACATGCTCAAGGCATGGCCCGCGTTCACCGCGTTCCTTGACGACGGACGCATCTGTCTCACGAACAACGCCGCAGAACGGGCGCTTAGAGGTATCGCCCTTGGAAGGAAGTCGTGGCTCTTCGCCGGTTCAGACCGCGGTGGTCAGCGCACCGCCTTCATGCTGAGCTTGATCACCACGGCAAAACTCAACGATATCGATCCGCAGGCCTGGCTCGCCGACGTCCTCGCTCGCATCGCCGACATCCCGCAGAACCGTCTCTGCGATCTGCTGCCCTGGAACTGGAAAGCTGATCGGCAGGTCACGTTGAAACAGGATATGGCGGCCTGATGCAGCGGAATAAAGTCCACGCGGTGACAACCCTCACCAAGGTCGCCCAAGACCTGGAAGTGAGCGAAGACATGCTCCACGATCTTACCCAGCAGATGGACACCGAGGATGGCGTCATCTGGGTCTACGGGCTCGAAGAGGAAGGCGTGCTGGCTTTAACCGAAGACGGCATCGAATGCCTGCGCGACATCCTTGCCGATCATCGACGGGGTCAAGCCTAGCCCGGCAGCGGCCTCCACCGGATGCCTACCGAAAGATCGCAGACCACAATCTTGCAGACGCAACTTCCCCCACCGTCGGCAGATTCTATGCGTTACATTGGCGCTATCTCGCCAGCCACCATCTCGCCACAGGCATGACAGGACTTGCCTTTAGCGGCACGATAACCTGGATCGCACCGCTCGTCACACGACGCTACGCCATGGCTCCGGGTCAAGCCAGCCTGACTGCGGGGTTGGCGGTAATGGCGGAACGTGTCAACGCAGATGAGACAGCCGGATTGGGAGATTACGCTACCGCGAGGAGCTCGCTGCTTGGCGGGTTGATCCAGACAGCGGTTGGCTTGAGTGGCGGCTGAGGCGGCTGGTTGACGAAGCGTTCCGGGTTGCTCTGGAAAGCACGATCAAGGATGATCTGGCGTGCGGCGTAGATTTGGTCTGCCTGGCCGTAATGGACCTGATCTGGCGTCATCAGGCCGATGCCGAGATGGTGATGGTCCTGATTGTACCAGTTGAAGAAGTGGCGGCAGAAGGTTTTGGCGTCCTGGATGCAGCCGAAGCGTTTTGGGAACTGCGGTTGATATTTCAATGTTTTGAAGTGGCTCTCCGAGAAGGGATTGTCGTTCGAGGTGTAGGGTCGGCTGTGCGATTTGGTGACGCCAAGGTCCGCCAGCAGGAAGGCAGTGGCCTTGGCCGTCATCGATGCGCCGCGATCGGCATGGAGCGTCAGTTCGCCGGGGGCTACGCCGTGTTTGCCGATGCTTTCCTGGAACAGTGGTTTGAACAGCGCGGCGCTTTCGGTGTCGGCAACGTGCCATCCGACCACGCACCGACTGAATATGTCAATGATGACATAGAGATAGTAGTAGGTCCATTTTTGCGGCCCCATCAGTTTGGTGATGTCCCACGACCAAACCTGATTCGGGCCTTGCGCCAGCAACTCGGGCTTTTGATAGACGATGTGGCGGCGTTGCTGGCGCCGTTCGCGGACTTCGGCATATTCGTGGAGGATGCGGTACATGGTGCGGATCGAGCAATGGTAGATGCCCTGGTCGAGCAGGGTCGCGTAGATCTCGGCGGGCGCGAGATCGACATATTGGGGTTCACGCAGCAGATTGATCACGCGATTGCGTTCTGGTGGGGGCAATTTGCGCGCAGGGGCCGGACGTGGCAGCCGGGCCGCCACCGGACGCACCGCTGCACAACGGCGATAAAGCGTCGCGCGCGATACGCCCAGCGCGTCGCACGCCGCCGCCACGATGCCAAGTGTGGGCTTGGCGCCAACCAATTGTGCCATCACGATTTCTCGTCGTTCACGATCGGCAGGCCCAGCAGAGTTGCAAGTTTTTTTTGGATATCGATCACGGCCTCAGCCCGCTCCAGCCTTGTCTCCAGTCGCTTGTAGTCGCGTTGCAACTGGGCGTGTTCGGCCAGCAACGGATGCGCCACGGCGGCCTTGGGTCCGCGCTTGACCGGGCTCAGCGCGTCATAGGCACCCGCCGCCCGCTGCCGCCGCCAATCGGTGATGGCCGACGAATACAGCCCTTCGCGCCGCATGATAGCGCCGATTGCGCCAGGAACGCCCGTGGCACGATCGATCTCCTCAAGCACGCGCAGCTTTTCCTTGGCACTGAAGGTCCGCCGTCGGGGAAGGACAGAAAGTTCGGGGGATGCAGCCGCTGGCGCGCCAACCAGCGTCGGCCTACGGCCTTCCTCGGTTGGCGCGCCAGCGGCTGCGGGGTAATCGTCATCTGTAATGCGCGGCATAACCATCGTTGTATCCCATCCGCGCCCTCAAGGGTAAACTTCCGGCGGGGATTGTCTCAACGGCATTGGCACGGAGGGCTTCTGCGTCAGGAAAAACACGCCTTTGAAGTTGACGGCATAGAGCCGGTCAAGATCGGCCTCCTGCACGTCAGCGAATGGGCTGTGATAGGAAACACCGCCGTTGTTGACGAGATAGTCGAACTGCTCGACGCCAAGCTCGGCGAGCGTCTCGCCCACCTGTGTCGCGAAGTTGTCGAATCCGGGTGTGTCGGCGAGATCAAGCTGCAATGCTCGAACTTGCGCGCCATGAGCGCCCGTTTCGGACACGACCTCATCAGCTTCGTCCTTATTGGTGTTATAGGTGAAGATGCAGTCAATCCCGCGCTGGGCGATAGCAACGACCTCGCTGCGTCCCAGGCCTCTGCTTCCGCCCGTAACCAGTGCGATTCTTCGGTTGTCACTCATGCGCCTAACTCCTCTAGTGTCCTTGAAGGTAAGATAAGGCATGTCTAGGATCGAACAATCCCTCTCAATCGGCACGCTCAATTCAGTGAGAACGAACAATGGACCAGCTTGATCAGATGCGGCTGTTGATGCGTGTGGTGGAATGCCAAAACTTTCGGATCGCCGCCGCGGATCTGCGCATCCCTCGCTCGACTGCGACGACGGCAATTCAGGCGCTTGAGGCGGCAGTTGGTGCACAATTGCTTCGCCGAACGACGCGTACGGTTGTAGCGACAGCGGAAGGCGAAGCGTTCGTGAAGCGATGCCGTACGATCCTGGCCGACATAGACGATGCTTTTGCTGAAACGGGAGGAGCCACAATGCGGGGTCCGATCCGTGTCGATATGAACGGTCCTATGGCGCGCAGCTTTATCCTGCCCGAGTTGCCGTCGTTTCTTGCTCGTTATCCGGACATAACGATCTTCATCGGGGAAGGAGACCGCTTCGTTGACTTGGTGCGAGAGGGTTTCGACTGTGTCATCCGCGCCGGCGAAAATTCCGATAGCGATCTGATCGTCCGGCGGCTTGGCAGTGCTCGAGAAGCAACCTTTGCCAGTCCGGGCTACCTTGGCGAACGCGGCATGCCTCGATCACCTGGCGATCTGGACGGGCATGACATGGTAGGCTTTGTCTCCTCGCGTACGAGACAGGTACTACCCCTCGAATTTACCGTCGAAGGAAAGTTGATCACGAGGATGCTTCCGACTCGCGTATGCGTGAGCAATGCCGATAACTATGCTGCGTTAGCCCGGCTGGGCTTTGGCCTTATCCAGGCTTCCCGCTATCGGTATGAAGACGACCTTACGTCGGGTCATCTTGTCGAGGTTCTACCCGAGTTTCCGCCCAGCCCGCTTCCAATCTCGATCCTGTATCCTGCCAACAGGCAACTGGCCGCCCGTGTACGCCTTTTTATTGATTGGGTGATCGAGGTTGTCGCTGTCCGCCTTTGACGCGGGCGATATGGCATAACCGGTGGGCAAGCGCGGTCGGTTTAGAACGATCGAGGCGGCTAAAGCTTTCCCGAAAAGATGGTATTTCGCTAAATTGACCGGTGTAAGGTGGCGTTCTTTACGAGCCTGTGTTGCGCCGCACACCGTCAAGAATGATCGATATGGCGAGTTGACGACGTTCCTCCGTGGGTTCTACGCCTAAGCTACAGCCGTCCGCACCGGTGAGCTGGGCCAAAAAAATGACATCCTGCCAGCCAATGCCAGCGCGCAAGTAGGGCGCCGCTCGCCTGCAGAGCTGCGCCACTGCCTCCAACAGCTCGCCCCGCGCTTCCTCAACCTTCACACTTGCTCGCACGCCAGCCTGCGACGACAGGCCGGCGTGACAATGCATCCGGTCGGCCAAGGCCCGGAAGAAGCGTTCGAACGCTACCCACGCATCTACGTTCTCCATTCCCGAGGCAGCTTCCTCGGTCAGCCCCGACAAAACACCTAGCAGCACGGCTTCCACCAGGGCATCGCGATCGGGGTAGCGCCGGTAGACGGTGCCCACGCCGACCCCCGCTGCGCGCGCGATGTCGTGATAACTCGCTGCGAAGCCATGTTTTGCGAACGCTACGCGCGCGCCACTCAGCACCCGGCTTTTGTTTCGACGCGCATCAGCGCGTAAGCAACTGCGTGCCGCCGGTCGTTTCTCGTCGCTCATCCTGACCGCCATAGGGCGCTGCGGGACATATGGACAGCCCTAGTCCACTTCGATAAACGGACTACTATTGTCCGCTTAGGAGGGTCATTTGGATCGCATCAATATTGGCGTTGTCGGCGCGAACGCAGAAAGGAGTTGGGCGAAAGACTCGCATATTCCGGCCATTCAGCAGCTTCCAGGCTTGAACCTGTCGGCTGTGGCAACGCGGAGCCAAGAGAGCGCGAGAGCAGCTGCCGAAGCTTTCGGGGCAACGCATTGGTTTGCGGATGCGCAAGGCCTGTGTCGCAGCGACGCGGTCGATCTAGTTGCTGTGTGCGTAAAGGTGCCTGAGCATGAGGCCGTGGTCCGGGCGGCGCTGGATGCGGGGAAGCATGTCTATTGCGAGTGGCCGTTGGGCCGAAGCGTGGAGGAAGCAGAGCGGCTTGCCGACATGGCACGGCGAGCGGGTGTGCACCACGCGATCGGCCTTCAAGGCCGCGCCGCTCCTGCTACGCGGCGAGCGCGGGAGGTGATCGCATCGGGGCGGATAGGACATCTCCGATCGGCACGTATTGTTTCCACAACGGCCGGCTATGCCGCAGCTTTGCCGAGTGCCTACGCCTATCTGAACGACCCGGCTAACGGCGCTAATCTGACCACGATCCTGGGCGGACACACCCTCGACCTGGCCGAGCAACTTCTTGGCAAGGTCGTCACCTTGGATGCCCTCTCTACGATCCAGCACCCGACCGTGCGCCTTACCGATACAGACACAACGACTACGCGGACGACACCGGACCAGCTCTTCATCCTGTCGCGCCACGAGGGCGGCTGCGTTGCCTCGATCGAGATTGGTGGCGACCGTCCTGGAGACACGCCGTTTACTTTCGAGATCATCGGCTCGAACGGGACCTTGCGCCTTTCGGGTGGCCATCCGCACGGTTTCCAGGCTGGAGAACTGCGGCTCGATGTCGATGGGCAGGCCGAGCATTTTGCGCCGCCGCTCGCTAAAGGCGGTCTCCACGGCGGCGCTGCTAACATCGCACAGGTTTATGCGGCGCTTGCAAGCGACATCCGGAACGGAACCTGGACAGTCGGCGACTTCGCTACAGCGGCGCGCCTGACCCGCCTTACCGCAAATATAACCCAAGCAAGTAAGAGTGGCTGGCGATTCACGGCGTGACGCCACGCTTCCCAATCAAGAATGCCGATCGGGAAGGCCAAGCCAAGGCTTCCCTCAAAGGATGGTATTTCGAGAATTTGGCTTAGGGCTTGGTCAGGATCGCCCCTGCAATGACTCCGAACGGAAGATATGATCTGATCGGCGAGCAAGCGCCGGCTAATCGTTGATTCAGGCGCGGGGTCCCGCTTCGACGCCTATTCATACCGCCGTCCTCCATTCTACCGGCTTTGGTGTGTGAGATGCCTTATCAGACGCTCCCGGTCACGGCGCTCGTCCAAAGGAACGCTCGCGCTTGGCCGCTGCGCGATCGGCACTGCCGAGTTCGCGACCATGGGTATTTGGCCTTTGCTCAGCCGCGAATTCGGCGTTGGTCAAGCCCCACTTGTCATGGCCCGCCGGGTTCCGATGTGCCTGTGTCTGTATTCAGGCCATAACGAAGACCATTTACAAGTGTCGCGACCATCCGCTGCGCGGCGTCGGTGTGTCCGTGGCGCGCCGACATGCACAGGCTCGCCGCCGCATTGAGGAATTCGTCGGGTTCGATCTCGCTGCAGATCGCCCCGCCCGCAGCCGCAGCCTCAAACAATTTTCGAAACGCAGGACGAAGACGTTGCTCCCGGCGTTCGGGCAGCGCATCGAACGCGGGATCTCCGGAATATAGCGCCCGGGCAAGCCCGTGCTTGGTTGCCGCGAGCTCGACGAAACGACCCATCCACATCGCGAAGGCTTCGAAAGGTGGAAACGCGGCGGCCAGGGCCTCCGCCGCATCGGCGCAGCTATCGAGTTCCTGCGCAAACACGGCGGCGATCAGATCAGGGCGCCGCGGGAAGTGTCGGTAGACCGTGCCGATGCCTACGCCGGCCCGCTCCGCAATGTCGCGCACCGGCGCATCAACACCGGATTCGGCGAAAATGTCTTTGGCCGCCTGCAACAGGGTGACGAGGTTGCGCTGGGCATCGGCACGCACGCGCCGCCCTGCCGGCGGTTTGTCTCTGGAACCATTTCGATCGCTCCGTGCGCTGCTCATCACATTCCACTTGATAAACGGAACACGTTCCGTATTAAGCGGAGCGTGTTCCGTTTGAAGCTGCTATCGCAATCGAGCGATCGCGGCAAGGCTCCCCAACGAAGGAGATGTCATGCAGTACCGTCCGCTCGGCCAGACCGGCATCAAGGTCAGCCCCTACTGCCTCGGCGCTATGATGTTTGGCGGCATTGGCAACCCGGATCACGACGAATGCGTCCGCATGATCCACAAGGCGCTCGATACCGGCATCAATGTCATCGATACCGCCGACCGCTACAGCGCCGGCGAATCCGAAGAGGTCGTTGGCAAGGCGCTTAAAGGACGACGCGACCGGGTCGTGCTCGCGACCAAAGTGCATGGCCCGATGGGCGACGATCCGAACATGCAGGGCAATTCGCGGCGCTGGATCACCCGCGCGGTCGAGGATTCGCTGCGGCGGTTGCAGACCGATCATATCGACCTCTACCAGATCCACCGACCGGCGCCGGACACCGACGTCGAAGAAACGCTGTCGGTGCTCACCGATCTGATGCGTGCGGGCAAAGTCCGCGCGATCGGTGCCTCGACCTTTCCGGCATCCGACATCGTGGCGGCGCAATGGATCGCCGAACGGCGCGGGCTTGCCAGGTTTCGCACCGAGCAGCCGCCCTATTCGATCCTCAACCGCGCGATCGAGCGCGAGGTGCTGCCCGCCTGCCAGCGCCATGGCATGGGCGTGATGGCGTGGAGCCCGCTGGCAAAAGGCATGCTGACCGGCCGGTACCGCAAGGGCGCGCCAACCCCCGACACGATCCGATCAAAATACTTTCCAAAGGCGATGTCGGACGCGGGCAGCCTCGATGCGGTCGAGCAGCTTGTTCCTTTGGCGGACAGCGCGGGGATATCGTTGATCCACATGGCGCTCGCTTTCGTGATCGCGCATCCTGCGCTCACGTGCGCGATCATCGGCCCGCGCACGATGGAGCAGCTCGATGGTCTGCTTGGCGCCGCCGATCTCGCGTTGAGCGACGAAATCCTCGACCGGATCGACGCGATCGTGCCGCCGGGCGTGGATGTGGCGCCGCTGGAAAGCGCAGCCTATTCGCCACCGCCGATCTTGCACGCCGCGCTGCGCCGCCGTCCGCTCGCCGAGCGCAGCGCGGCCTGACCACGCCCCTCTCCCCCCTTCACGACAAGGATCCATCATGACCAACACACGCATCGCGCTCGTCACCGGCGCTAATCAGGGCGTCGGCCTTCAGGTCGCCAAAGAACTCGTGGCGAACGGCGTCACCGTCCTCGTCGGATCGCGCAACCTCGAACGCGGCGCAATCGCCGCCCGGGACATCGGACCCGGCGCGACAGCAATACAGATCGACGTCACCGATCAGGCGTCGATCGACGCCGCAACGGCCACGATCCTTGGCGAATACGGTCGCCTGGACCTGCTGGTCAACAACGCCGCCATTTCGCATACCGGACGCGTGACCGGCGTGTCGGTGGAGGAGCATGCCAAATCGACGGCACCGAGCATCGTATCGCTCGATGAAGTTCGCGCGGTATGGGACACCAACGTGTTTGGTGTCCTTGCCGTCTATCAGGCGATGCTGCCGCTTTTGCGCAAATCGTCGGACGCGCGCATCGTCAATGTCTCCAGCGGGGTCGGATCGCTGACCCGCAATGCCGATCCGGCCTTTGCCTATCGCGCGATCTTTGGCCCGGTCTATCCCGCGTCGAAAACTGCGCTTAACGCCATAACGCTCGCGATGATGATCGAGCTCGAGCCGACCGGGATCAAAGTCAATCTCGTCTCCCCGGCGTTTACCAGCACCAACCTCAACGGCTATGCGGGCACCGAGACTGTCGAGGATGGATCGCGCGTGGCGCTGCTCGGCCCCGACGGGCCGACCGGAACGTTCACGGGTTGGGAAGCCGCGACCATTCCATGGTAATGCGACGAGGGCTGCACTCGCTCAGAGTGCAGCCCTGCCCCGAAAAGGTCTGTTGCGGGTATTAGGTTCGCGCGCCAATGGTGGCATGAGGCGCTTGCCGGCTAGTGGCTTACCATGGGGTCGTTTAATCGCCTGGTCGTCAAGTAGGATTCTGCGCACATGTTTAAGGGCGACGATTTTGCAATCGTCGAGAATAGACGGTCGGGTCTTCGTCTTCATTTTCAGTTGCACCGGTCATTGGCGTGTGTCGGGTATAGGGTCGTTTGCGCGGTCGTGACAAGCTCGCCGCATGATAGGTTTTCGTGGGTCGGATTTTCCTGATGTTCTCGACGCAATTTGCCCAATTTTTGGCATTGCATCCCCATCGAGCGCGTCGGCCAAGCCGATCGCATTCTCGCTCGGTGTGAACGGTCAATACCGCTGCTCGATCAACGCCTTGGCGGCAGGACCTGACGACGCCGGATTCTGGCCGGTGATCAGAAGCCCCTCGCCGACGATGTAAGACTTGAGGTCGGGACCTTTGCCATAGAGGCCACCCTTTGCCTTCAGCTCATCCTCAACCAGGAAAGGCACGACGTCGGTCAGGCCCATTGCCGCTTCTTCAGAGTTGGTGAATCCAGCCACCTTCTTGCCCTCGACGACCGGGCTGCCATCGGGCTTTTTGACGTGCCGCAGAGCTCCTAGCGCGTGGCAAACCAACGCCACGGGCTTATTTGCCGCGAGGAAGGCTTCGATCAGCGCGATCGAGTTCTTGTCTTCGGCCAGGTCCCACATTGGTCCGTGACCGCCGGGATAGAAGACTGCGCTGAAATCCGCCTGGCGGACGCTGTCCAGGCGGTACGTCGTGGCCAGTTGCTGCTTCGCGGCCGCATCGGCTCCGAAGCGCTTGGTCCCAGTGTAAATCGGTGATTTTGGTGTGCGCGCAACGACTGGAAACAGTATGCGGAGCGGTGTGGCCAAAAATTTCCGTCAGCACGCCGTATAATTTTTTGCAGCGAAATTCGGTGTTTGGGCAGGAAAACCGAAAAATGGGCTCGTTGCATTGCAACGAAAATCCGCTCGCCTGCCATGGCGCTAGAGCTGTGGTATTTGAAAATGCATTCGGTCCGGCTGAATCCATCGCCATTCGGGAACCCTTCCATCCAACCACCATGAGACACCCAAGCTGTTCGAAAGCCAGGTGTCACTTGTCGGCGCAGGGGGCCACGATCATCAACCTCGGTCGTGCACCCTGCTTCGGCTGACACGCATCAGCGCGATCGATCTCGCGGTGGCTTGGAGGGGCGGTCCGGTCGGTCGCGCGCGACGCCGTCACCGGCTTCGGCTCGACCTTGCGCCCACGGCCCGTCGAAACGCCCATGTCCTTCACGGCGCCCACCCCGCCCTCGCGCCTGACCTCCTCGAGAAAATCATTCGCGCGCACCATTCGCCGGCTCAGGGGCGCAGGCATGCGGTTCAGAAATCCCCGGAGCGCCGAGCCCAGCGCCCGATCTTCCGGACCAGGCATCTTTTGAGCACTGCGGCGACCCGGTTATAGGCTGCCCTGGTCTGCTGCTGCTTGACCACGGCCGCCCGTTCCCAAGGCGCAAGATCGCTTTCACCCTTGGCGAACAATATGCCTGCTCGCCGAGCGCGCTAATCTGCTTCGACGAGCCCACCGGTCGTCGCATAGCGCTCTTTCAACTTGCGCAGCGGGACGTTGTCCGGCCGCCGCGTCACCCCCCGTGCCCGACGCGGGGTCGCGTCGGCCTCGAAGCCACGCATTCTCAACTCATGCGCGAACGTTTCGCGCATTCAGTGAGGTCGGCTTCCTCGGGTTGAATCGTCTACCGTCAATCTCACAGGATGCTGCGGCGACCTTAAGGTGGACATGCGGATAGTCGGTGTCATTGTGAAGTGCCGGCATATAGCGATGCTTGCCTTCCAATTCGGCCCGCGCGAACGCGCGGGCGGCCGCCAGAACCTTGTGCGGATCCGTACCGGCCGCATCGAAAGCACCATAGACACCGACGTTACGGCATTGGCACGCTCGGATGCGTTTCCTCATCCCACTCACGGGCGCGGTCACGTAGTTAACTAGCCGGACGCGTTATCAGCCCTGAACTCGGCAACGCGCCGCGGTTCCACGGCATGCGCGGCAAGAAGCCATCACACAATAAGAGGTTTCCCATGGCACCGCGCGAACCACGGCCATAACCCATATTGTGCATGATCGATGAGATAATGTGGGGCGCAAAACCGCCGCTTTGGCCCTATTGTTGCGTCAGCAATCGCTCCTGTTCGGCGTAGACATAAAGGCGGTACCGTGTCCGCGATTTTTGACAATGCCGAATTCCGCCGCATTCTTGGGCACTATCCCACGGGAGTCAGCGCCGTTACCGCCATGCACGAAGGAACGCCCGTCGGCCTGATCGTCGGATCCTTCACGTCCGTCTCGCTTGAACCACCTTTGGTAGCGTTCTTTCCGGACCGTAAATCGACGAGTTGGCCAAAAGTCGAGGCTGCAGGTCGTTTCTGCGTCAACGTGTTGGCGGAACATCAGCGCGATGTTTGCCGCGCGCTATCGTCAAAAGCAGAAAACAAATTTGAAGCGGTGCCTTATCGGCTATCAGACAAGGGGTCGCCAATTGTCGAAGGGGTCGTCGCATGGGTCGATTGCAACCTTTACGCGGTGCACGAGGCCGGCGACCACTTTATCGCGCTCGGTGAAGTTCATTCGCTTGCCGTGGAACATCCTCACCGCCCTTTGCTCTTTTTTCAGGGCAACTACGGCCAATTCGCCCCATTTGATAAAGCGTTAGGGTAGGCAGGCGATGCAATCAGCCCGGACCCTGGACCTGACTGGCTGGATCGGCCGAAGCGAACAAAGCGAAGACGTCGTGACAAAAGCGCCGCTTCGCGGGCTGGAGGCGCTGCTGGATCAGGATATCGGTCTGGATTCCGGCCTGGCTCCGCCGCTTGCGCACTGGCTATACTTTCTGCCGACCGCATGGCAATCGGCCCTCGATCGCGATGGCCATCCGGTTCGCGGAGGTTTTCTGCCGCCCGTCGACCTGCCACGCAGAATGTGGGCTGGCGGAAAACTCGTCTTTCACGCGCCGTTGATGATCGGCAGTAATATCACAAAGCGTTCGACAATCACCCGGATCGAGGAAAAAACGGGCGAAAGCGGCGACCTCGTGTTCGTCACGGTTGCGCACGAAATATCGTGCGCGGGCCGGTTGCTCGTCGAGGAATGGCAGGACATCGTCTACCGGGGAGACACGATATCATCGCCCGCAGCGGCCCGCTCGTTGGCGCGGGCCCTGCCCGGCGAACCTCGCAAAGCCGACGCTGTCAGGCGCGTATGCCCGAGCACGCCATTGTTGTTCCGCTATTCCGCGCTCACTTTCAATTCACACCGTATCCACTTTGATCGCGACTATGCGCGTGACGTCGAAGGTTACCCCGGGCTGGTCGTTCACGGTCCGTTGCAGGCCACGCTGATGATGACGATGTTCGCGGCTCAGAATGTCGGGTCGGCATGCTCGTTCGAATTTCGCGCGCGCAAGCCGTTGTTCGACCGAGACCCCTTCAACCTTTGCCTCGCATGGGCTGCCGATGGCGCAGACCTCTGGACAGTTGGCCCCGATGGCGAACAGGCCATCTCTGCGAGGGTTGGAACAGCCAGGGTTGCGGCTTGATGCAACCCTGGCGATCATTGTTGTTCGTGCCGGGAGATCAGGACGATCGCATCGCAAAAGCGGCGCAGCGCGGGGCCGACGCGATTATCATCGATCTTGAGGATTCGGTTTCCGATCAATCAAAACCGCACGCGCGAAGGCAACTGGCGGCGCATGTGCCAGTGCTCAAGGCAAAAGGCTGCGCCGTCGTCGTTCGTATCAATGCTGGATGGCTGATAGCACTGGACGACATCGCGGCCGCGATATCTGCGGGAGCGGACGCCCTGATGCTGCCAAAAGTGGAAAGTGCGCGTGTTCCGGTCACAGTGGCAGAAATCGCTGGGGAACATCGCAAAGCCAAAGGCGATCCAGGTGCCGCCATAGCCATGATCGCGCTGATTGAATCGGCAAAGGGCCTCTTTCGGAGCGAGGAAATTGCGGCGGTCGACAGCATGATCGGGATTGCCTTGGGGACGGAGGATTTTTCGCTTTCGCTCGGCGTGCCGCCCGACCCCGAGTGCCTGGCGCTGCCCTGCCGCCAGATCGCACTGGCAGCGGCAACCCGCGGGCTGATGGCGCTGGCGATGCCAATATCCATCGCCGAATTTCGCAATCTCGATGGCTTTCGCCTGGCCGCCAGACGGGCACGCACGATCGGATGCACCGGCGCGTTGTGCATCCATCCCCGGCAGGTCGATATTATCAACGAGCATTTTTCTTCAAGCTCGAGCGAGATCGCATGGGCTGCAAAAGCAATAGAGGCGTGGGACGCCGCAACAGCCGCGGGCCGCTCCGTCGCCGCGCTGGACGGCCAGATGATCGATCTGCCGGTCGTCACACGGGCGCGGAGATTGCTTGGCGCGGCGTGTATGATCCGGAGACCACAATGAGCATCCTTTCAGACCTTCATATCGTCGAATGCGGGGCGTTTATCGCGGGGCCGTTCTCGACGATGTCACTCGCCGAATTGGGCGCCGAAGTCATTCGGATCGACCCCATCCATGGAGGCCTCGATTATCGCCGGTGGCCGGTCACGGATAGTGGACAAAGTCTCTACTGGGCGGGATTGAACAAGGGCAAGAAGTCCGTTGCAATCGACATCGCCACCGATGAGGGCCGCGAACTGGCGCGGGCGATCATCACCGCGCCGGGAGAAGACCGCGGTCTGTTCATGTCCAATTTTCCGGCGGTCGGCTGGCTGGACTACAATGCGCTGCGGCAACACCGCGATGACCTGATCATGATCAACATCGTTGGCAGCCGCGACGGCGCGACGGCGCTCGACTACACGGTAAATTGCGCGGTCGGATTTCCGGATGCCACGGGGCCGGTCGGCGGTTCGTTGCCGGTCAATCATGTCTTTCCTGCGTGGGATTTCATTTGCGGGCAAACCGCGGCTACCGCGCTGCTGGCAGCCGAGCGACATAGGCGGCGCGGCGGTGGTGGTCAGCGTGTCAGAATTGCGCTGGCCGACGTGGCGCTAGCCATTGTCGCAGACATGGGTTTCGTGTCCGAGGTACAAATCAACGGCAAGGGGCGCGAACGATACGGCAATCATATCTATGGGGCGTTCGGTCGCGACTTCGAGACAGCGGACAATCGTCGGCTGATGGTCGCCGCGGTGAGCGGCGGCCAGTGGAAAGCGCTGTGCCGCGCCACCGGAATCGCCTTGTCTATCGCAGAGCTGGAACAGCGCACCGACGCCGACTTTTCGCGCGACACCGATCGCTTTGAGGCGCGCGAAGCCATCGATCAATTTCTGGTGCCGTGGTTCGCCTCACGCACTTTAGCGCAGGCGGGCGCGATCCTCGATTCGAATCGCGCTTGCTGGGGTCCATATCAGTCGTTCGAGCAGCTTGTTGCAGAAGATCCCCGCTGCTCCACTGCCAGTTCTCTGTTTGCAGACGTCGATCATCCGGGTATCGGCATGACGCTGACCCCTGGAAGCCCGATCGATTTCGAAGGTTGCGAGCCTATTCCGCCGCAACCCGGACCTTTGCTGGGACAGCATACCGACGAGGTGCTGCAGAATCTGCTGGGGCTCGACGGTCTTGCGCTCGCAAAGCTTCACGACCGGGGCATCATTTCGACAGGCCCTGCCAGTGCAATGCCATGAGCTTCCATAATAGCGTTGCCCAATTGCGCAAAAACGAGCTGTTCACAATGGCCCTGCGTTTTGCTATCTGAAAACAATTCCAAATAGCAGCACCGTTAGGTGCGATCAAAAGTGCGATGGAGAGCGAAAAAATGTCGAAAGTGCCCATGCGCCATGGTGTCTTCATGGCGCCCCTCCACCCAGTCGATGAGGATGCCCATGCCCTTATTCACCGCGACCTGGAGCTGATGGAATGGATTGACCGGCTTGGCTATGACGAAGCCTGGATCGGTGAACATCATTCAGGCGGTTTCGAAACCATCGCCTCGCCGGAATTGTTCATTGCTGCGGCTGTCGAACGGACCAAGACTCTTCGCTTCGGCACCGGCGTGATCTCGCTGCCCTATCACCAGCCGCTGATGGTCGCCAACCGCATCATCCAGCTCGATCACCAGTCGCGCGGACGTGTCATGTTCGGGTTCGGGCCTGGCCTGCTGGTGTCGGATGCCACGATGCTCGGCATCGACCCCAAGACGCAGCGCGATCGCATGGCGCAGTCGCTCGATGTCATCCTGCGCCTGCTCGACGGCCAAACCGTTACGGAAAAAACCGAATGGTTCACGCTCGAAAATGCACGAGCGCACCTGCTTCCCTATAGCAGGCCGCGGCCCGAGATCGCGGTCGCCAGCGCGGCAACGCCTTCGGGCGGTCATCTGGCGGGAAAATACAATCTTTCCATGCTGTGCGTCGCCGCGACCGACCCGCGCGGCGGTTTCAATGTCTTGGATGTCAACTGGAAGCATGCCTGCGAGGTCGCCGCTGAACATGGCCATACGATGGATCGTTCGCGACTGCGCCTTATGGGCCCGATGCACATCGCCGAAACCCGCGAAAAGGCGCGCGAGAATGTGCGCGTCGGATTGCTCAAATACATCGAATATGCGCGCACGCTGACGCCTGGCCGCTTCGGCAATTTCAATGGCCGCGATCCGGTCGACGTCATGCTCGAATCAGGCCACATCGTGATCGGTACGCCGGACGATGCGATCGAAGTGCTGGAAAAACTGCGCGCCAAGCAAGGCGAATTCGGCGCGTTTCTGCATCAGTGCCACGATTGGGCAGACTGGAACGAAACCAAGCGGTCATACGAGCTTTATGCGCGTTACGTGCGGCCACACTTCAGCGGATCGAACGTGAACCGCGCTGCGTCGTTCGATCAATGGAAACAGAACTCGGTGGAGTACAGCGACGCCACCCACGCTGCCGCGCAGGCCGCGTTTGCCAAATTCGGCGCAGGGGCTCAGGCAGACGCAGCGCAGAAGCTTGGAATGATCGGTTCCAAGAAGTCGGCCTGACGGGAAACAGCAGCCTTGTGTGTTGGACCACCTCCGTGCGGGAGGTGGGCTTTTCCTTATCTTTTGCAGAGGCTTCGATACGATCGAGCAGGCGATGAAGCGCGACGCCATGTTCGAAATCCGGCGACACTTTGCTGCCAGCCGGATCGCAACCGACAAATCCCGATAAAGGTGAGCGACGTTCACTAGCTAATGTTGCTCGCGGCAGTCTACACCGGGATAGGGGTGCCTACCGGTCTGGCCGTCCGGTATGATCCTGGTATTGTAACCATCCGGCACACTCAGCTCCGCCAGCCGTGTATCGGGCGCCTGCGCTCCGAACAGTTGCAATTCGCTCATCTGAAAGCCTTGTCCACGCGATCCGCGCACCGACAAGGTGCCGCGATCCCGAACACGTCCATGGAAATACCGTGGCCGGCGACGATCCCTCCATGAATCGCAATCGATACGGCCGCCCCTGTCTCGGTTCGGCCGCAAACGCAAATCTGGTCGGAAGCATCCTGGCCAGGATCTGGCCGGTTCCACGACCTCAACGTCCGGAAAACTGTTTACGACCACCGCAGACAGTTCGCCCAACGGGCCGACGCAGAATTGCAGCGCGTCGATCGCGTGGCCGCCCTGGATGTTCAAAGTCCCCGCGCCGGTTTCCTTGTAAACGACGTAAAGGCCATCCGCGCTCCTGCGGGCGCCGCCGCCGGGTAGCGCGCAATGCATTCGGACAGCAACGACACGTCCGACATACCCCAAGGCGATCATATCCCGCAGGCAACGTAGCAGGGGAGATCCGCGCGCCTGGAGGCCAAGCATCGCACAAACACCCTGCTGCGCGGCAAGGGACGCCATTTTCTCGGCCTGGGCGACAGTCACCGCCAACGGCCACTCGCAATAGACATGCCTGGCCGCCTCAAGCGCCATGTTCGCCAGCCAATAATGATCGGGCGCTTTTACAGCGACGACGAAAAGACCGACTTGAGGATGAATTACCAGCGCAGCAGGATCGTCGAACGCCAGTTTCTCGCCAAACTGCTCCGCGCTGCGTCGCGCGGTCTCCATGCGTGTGGTGCAGACTGCGGTCAGTGCAACATCCGGCAGGAATGCGATCGCCGGCACATGGACGGCGCTGCCCCAGCCCTTGTCGGGACTTGCCCCAATGATGCCGACGCGAATAACCGCCATTTCAATTCCGATCTCGAGACACGCAGCGACCGTGTCGCCCGCAGTCAGACAACGATTTCCTTCCGCTCGCTGCTCGGCGGCTCGATCAGGAAATTCAGAAGTGTCGGACGGAATGCCTGAAACGCCTCGGCTGCCGCATGCGTATTGAACGCTGCCTCAATTTCGTAGATTTCAATGGCGCGGTACGTGCAGCTTTCGCTCTGTGACTTGTCGAGACAATAGGAAAGTGTACCCGGCTCGTCCCCCAGCACCGTTCGCGCAAAGTCGGTGAAGCAACTCTCGAATGCGGCCGTCCTCGCCGGTTCGACCCTCAACGTTGCGATCACCCCGAACATGGATGCCCAATCCCCGACCAAGTCAGAACAGCGCGATTGGCCGGATTGGCGAGCCGGTCCCGCCCAGAATGCGCAATGGCAAAGCGCAGAACATGAATTCGTAAGTCTTGCGCGCGGCGAGATCGTCAAGGCACATATCCTCCATGATGTTGATCCCGCGTTTTACCATGAGTTCGACGTGCGCAGGCATAGTGCTCGGCCTGCGATCATAGCCGAATGTGTCTGCCCCGGTAACGCGGATACCAAAATCGCCAAGCCACGCTGCAGCTTCCTTGTCCGGCCCGGGATGTCCTTCGAATCCGCCGACATATTCCCGATGATCGGTCCAGAAGCGTTGCCAGCCGGTGCGGATCATTACAGCGTCGCCGGCCCGGATCTCCACCCCTACCATACGGGCAACCTTAGCCAGTTTTTCCCTGGTGATATCGCGGGCTGCCGGTAGAGGCTCACCGTCGAAGAGTAGGGTCAGGTCGAGCAGCACACCCCGACAAAAGAGGGGCGCCACCGTTTCCATACCGTGTATCGAATATCCATCGAGGCGGTGGCCGACCTCATCCGAATCCGCATTGGGGTATACCATCCCGCAGCAGCCGATGTGGTTCAGGCCGTCCATGTGGGTGCCGTTGTGGCTGCCCATGAAAAACATGTCGCTCGACACAGTCGTGTCACTGTTTCCCACCCTGGAGTCATTGTGAAGCTTGGTCAGCCTGAACATGAACGGCGGATGCTGCGGACTGTGCGGCATATCTTCGCACAGGACATGCGCGAGTTCGACAATCTCTCCCGTCTTTACAATGTATTTGAAGTCCTCGACCCAGCTCACAGGCGCTGGTGATCCCGCAACCCGAATTCTTTCGGCCAGTTCGACCATCGAGATATCTCCTGTCACTGCTGACCTGATTTGTATGCGCAGCCTTGCGGACGGGGCGGCAGCCGCCGCCCCCGCGCCCTGTTCAGGCTGCCTGTAACTCCGTGTTCTTTTTCGCCGCATATTCGCGCAGGCGCGGAGCGACCTGTTCCGAAAAAAGTGTCATGCTGTCGACGGTCTCTTCATGTTCGAGATAACCCGCCTGGGCGAGCATCAGCAGGTGCCCGATACCCCCAACCTGGTCACTGAACTTGGTGATCTGCTCGTAAAGTTGATCGGGTGTCCCCGCGAACAGGATGCCGCCGTCGGCCATATCCTGCAGCGTCGGATTTTCGGGCAAGCCAAAGTTCATGCGGCCAGTCTTGCCCATTTTCAGAGCGCTGGCATTGAGCTCTACGCTCTCATAGCCGGGCGGATTGATCCAGCCTTTCGGCGTGCGAGGCTGCACTTTGAGATAAGGCAGCATCTTGTCGACCCGCTCTTTGACCTCTTTCTCGTTGTGCCCGCACACCGCAATCGCAAGATAGGCAAATTTGTCGATCGGCGCAGGCGTCCCGTGCGTTTGCAGGTACGTTTCTTTGTACGCATCGAACAACGGCTTGGTGCCTGCACCATTGAAGAAGGTTGCCATCGTGTAGCCGAGTTCCGCCACTTTGCGTCCCGTCGAGGGGCCCGACGCTGTAATCCACATCGGCGGCATCGGCTGCTGGATCGGACGCGGCCAGATGTTGACGTTGCGATAATTGTAGTATTTCCCCTCCCAGCTGAATGGAGGCCCTTTGTGAGTCAGCGCCTTGACGACGAAGTCATGGCCTTCCCAATATCGCTCCATGATCCCGACCGGATTCTGGTTGGACATGGCCAGCTCGAACGGTGAAGCCTTGACCAGGCCGATCTCCAGGCGTCCACCGGAAATGACATCGATCATCGCCAGTTCCTCGGCGACGCGATAGGGGTCCATGCGGTTGGCGATCGGCACGCCAAGACACAGCAGCCGCGCATTTTTCGTCTCGCGCGCCAGGATCGCAAGCGTCAGCAAACAGGACGCAGACATACAGTTGGCCGACGCGTGGTGCTCGTTGACAAAGATGTTGAACCCCAGCTTGTCGGCGATCACCCATTCGTCAAGGTAGCGTTTGTAAAGCTTGTGCGCGACTTCTGGATCGCAAAAGCGATTGTCGACCACGACTTTGGTTGGTCCTTCGATCTTGTCCCAAGCGGGATGCATCGACTGTTCGCTGAAATGCCAAAACTTCATATCAAATCCTTTCCCGGATTGTCGCCCCGCCCGTCACGCGGCCAGAAATGCGTCGATGCTGTCCGCAAATGCGTTCGGCTTTTCGAGGTAGCCATAGTGACCGACGCCATCGATGACTTCGAACTGCGCGTCGGAGAAACACGCGGCATAGCGGCGGCCGTATTCGACCGACGCGACTTTGTCCTCGCCGCCCCACAGCACCAGCACCGGCTGTTTCACCCGGTACAGCCGATCGGCAAGTTTGGGATTGTAGAGCATCGGCGACCAGCCAAAACGCAGGAAGGACTCACGGTTGCGAACAAAGCGCGTCACCGCATCTTCGCTCAGATTGCGGAAATCGAGATGCGCAAGCACCGAGCGGCCCTTGGCCTCGTCCTGGAAGAAAATGCCCGGAATTTCTTCGACCGTCGTACCATAGACATCCAGAAAATCGCGCGAGTCGCGATCTGAAAGCTTTACTCCGACTGCATCGATCAGCACGATACGCTTGATCCGGCCCGTGCCTTTGGTGGCAATTTCTGCGGCGATCCACGCTCCGAATGACACGCCGACCAGCGTCAGGCCGCGCAAATCGAGGTCCTCGATCAGATCGAGGTAGGCATAAGCGAGATCATCGACTGTCGAGAAATTGCCCGGCAGATCCGACCGGCCAAAGCCGGGGTGCGACACGACATAGACTGTGTTGGTTGAGGCCAGCCGGGCGACGAGCGGATCATCGGCGTCCACCCCGTGACCGGCATGGAGAAAGAGCAAAGGCTCGCCCTTGCCCTTGATCGAAAGCTCGAATTTCAGGCCCGCGACATTGCGCATTTCTGCAAGTTGGGTAGTAAACATAGGCCTGGTTTCCCTCGGTCGGATTTCTTGAAAAGCCAGCCTCAGCCGGCGAACACCGCAGCGTCGCGACCATTCACGACCTGGGTCGCGGGTCGGCGATCGTGCCCTTGCTCCAGGAAAAAGACGAGGTCGGCGATCGTGATAATCCGCAGATTGTGCTTGCGCGCAAACCGCAGCAGATCGGGGGTTCGCGCCATGGAGCCATCGTCCAGCACAATCTCGCACAGCACGCCGGCCGGCACGCATCCGGCGAGTCGGGCAAGATCGACGGCCGCCTCTGTATGCCCGCGCCGCTCCAAAACGCCGCCATCGCGCGCGCGCAACGGGAACATGTGGCCCGGCCGCAGCAGATCTGACGGCCTGGTCCCGGGATCGACCAGCGCATGTATCGTCTTTGTGCGATCCGCCGCGGAAACGCCGGTTTCCGTGCCATGCCGGTAATCGACACTGACCGTGAACGCCGTCTGGTGCCTGTCACTGCCCGTCGCCACCATCGGCGGCAAGTCCAGTGTATCGATCCGTTCGCCGGTCATGCCGACGCATACGATGCCGGTGCCGTGCCGGACGATGAACGCCAGCGCTTCTGCCGTGGCGAACTGTGCCGCCATGATCAGATCACCTTCATTTTCGCGCTGCTTGTCGTCGAGCACCACGACCATTTCTCCGGCCGCGATAGCGGCGACAGCGTCCGCGATCTGGTCGAACCCGATATCCACGATGGTGGCGTCCATGTTCATTCGCCTCGTTACTATTGGACTGGAATGAGCAATACATTCCATATGTCAGCACATGCGTCAACCTCAACATTTCTCATTCACACGCGTTCAAAAATCGCGGACAGCCCCTGCCCGCCGCCGATACACATGGTTTCAAGGCCATAGCGGGCACCGCGCCGCGCCATTTCACGCAGCAGGGTCGCCAGGATCCGCCCGCCTGTCGCTCCCACCGGATGCCCGAGCGAGATCCCCGATCCATGAACGTTCAGGCGGTCGAAATCGGCCCGATCAAAATTCCATGCCCGCGTGCATGCCAGAACCTGCGCGGCGAAAGCCTCATTCAGCTCGATCAGATCGATATCGGACAGGCGAAGGCCAGCCCGTTCCAGCGCCTTGGCCGTGGCGGGAACCGGACCGATCCCCATTGTGGCCGGCGGGACGCCCGCCACGGCCCAGCTTTTCAACCGGGCAAGCGGCCTCAGCCCGAGTGCCTCTGCCTTCTGCGCGGTCGCGACGATACAAACCGATGCGCCGTCGTTCTGGCCGCTGGCATTGCCTGCGGTAACGGTCGATGCCTGATCGGTATCGGCAAGGATTGGCCGCAACCGCCCGAGTGACTCGACCGTTGTCCCCGGCCGGGGATGCTCGTCACGGTCGATGGTCGTCGGGCCCGCGCGGGCCTTGACTGTCACGGGGATGATTTCTTCCGCGAAAACCCCGCTGTCTTGGGCCGCCAGGGCGCGATCGTGCGAACGACAGGAAAATTCGTCCTGCTCGAAGCGCGTGATAGCATATTCCCGACGTAGGTTTTCTGCCGTCTCCAGCATCCCCCCCGGAACCGGATAGTGCATGCCGCCTGCGGTTACCCTGCCGCGCGCAAGCGCGTCGTGAAAGCTGGCGCTGGCGCCCTTTATGCCCCAGCGGACTGCGGTGGAATAAAACGGCGCGTTGCTCATGGATTCCGCGCCGCCCGCCAGGACGCAATCGGAACCCCCGGTCGCCACCTGCATCGCGGCATAGATCACGGCTTGGAGCCCCGATCCACAGCGCCGGTCGATCTGCAGCCCGCCGACTTCGGGCGGCAGCCCAGCGTCCAGCGCGACCACGCGGCCAAGCGCCGGTGCATCCATTGTCGGATAACATTGCGCGAACAGAACATCTTCGACCTCTGTCGGGGGTAATCCCGTCCGGTCGATCAATCCGCGTATGACTGCCGCGCCAAGCTGCTGGGCGGAAAGATCGCGAAACTGCCCTCCGAAACGTCCGACTGCGGTGCGGAAAGGTTCGCAAATCACGGTATCGCGCAAGACACATCTCCCAGCAGAAAGTCCGATGCCCGGACGTCGTGCCGATTTGCGCACAGTCGGCCGCCGCCGCATGCGCGAAATTGTCGCGGCAGCCGATTTATACTCATCGGTGCAGACGCCGGCTCGGAACGCACCGCCCGCGGTTCCGTCATTGCGCGCGATCATTTATCGTTTGGCGTTACGCGCGACCTGCGCATGATCAGGCCGGCTGCCAAGCATGCATGCGCGAAGCACGGGGCACGGGCCACGGTCGGACAGCGGGGGGGAGCGATCAGAATGACCGAAGCAGCGCAATCGTCCGGGCGTACATCCGGAGCGGGTGGCAGGCATTATCGCTGGTATGTGCTGGCAGTCCTGCACATCATCTATGTCTGCAATGTCGGGGACCGCCTGATCCTGTCGATCCTGGCGCCAGATATCAAGCGCGAGTTGCATCTGTCGGACTGGACGATCGGCCTGCTTATCGGACCTGCGATCGCGATTGTTTATGCGATTTTGGGGATTCCGATGGCTTATGTCGCCGATCGCACCAATCGCGTCCGGTTTCTGGCACTTTGCATCTCACTATGGAGCGTACTGACGGCACTGGGCGGTGCGGCATCGAACGCACTGTTGCTGGGCCTGTCGCGGATCGGCGTGTCGGCCGTCGAGGCAGGCGGCGGCCCGGCGTCATCGTCCATGCTTGCAGATTATTTTGCGCCCGCTCAGCGCCCTGCCGCGATGGGAATCTTTGCCGCTGCCCCGATGATCGGTATCCTGCTCAGCTTTGGCCTGGGCAGTATGATCGACGCGCATTTCGGCTGGCGCTGCACGCTGATCGCGGCGGGTTGCCCGGGCGTTATCCTGACGATCCTGGTGCTTGCGACCGTGCGCGAGCCGGATCGCGGCAAACAGGACACACACACGGACGCACCGATATCCGCCGGCTGGGCAGCGGACGTCCAGGACGTTTTGCGCAACCCGCTGGTGCGCCGTGTGATGATCGCCAGCGGCGTGTCCAATTTCTGCGCAAACCTGGTAATCAATTGGGCCCCATCGTTGGTGATCCGCCGCTTTTTTACGGACACGCAACATGCCGGCCTGTCGCTTGGCCTTGGCATGGCCGTGTTCGGCGGGGCCGGCACTTTGGTTGGAGGCCAGGTGATCAGCCGTCTGTGCGCACGCGGTCTCGCCAGGCCACTGCGCGTTACCGGGACGCTGCAACTGCTTGCCGGACCGATCGGGCTGGCCGCGCTGTTCATGCCGAACATGGCGCTTTGTGTGTGCCTGCTCTGTCTGTCCTACGGGCTCCAGAGCTTCTTCGTCCCGATGTACTGGTCCGTTTCCCAATCGGAAGTGCGGCCGGAACAACGCGCGACGGCTGCGGCGCTGATGCTGCTCGCCGCCGCCATCCTGGGAACAGGCCTGGCGGGCCCTGTTATCGGTGGATTGAGCGACGCGTTGCGGCCCGCCTATGGCGCGTCAAGCTTGCAGATGGCGCTCGCCATCGCCTCTGTTGCCAGCCTGCTATCCGGCGCACTGTTCTGGCACGCAGCAAGGGGAGCCTCCCGGATTACGCCATGACATTGCACAAGGCTCGCGCGATCGACGCAACCGCATCACGCGCAATGCCGACATCGCGAGTCATCTGCAGCATTCCATGCGTTGCGCGGGGCCATACTTCCAATTCAACCGGCACACCTGCGTCCGTCAATCGGGCCGCAAGCAGGCGACTGTCATCGGCCACGACATCGCATTCCGAAATACCGAGAAAAACCGGCGGCAGGCCAGCCAGCGACGCATGCAGCGGAACCGCCAGCACGGGCGGATACTGCGCCGCCTCGCCCAGATAATTCGCCCAGTACCAATCCATTCGCTCGCCGGTCAGGCCGAATGCTCCTCCGCCATAACGCGCGCGACTTTCGGTCTCCAGACCGGGCGCAAAGCATCCATAGCAGAGCGCCAGTCCGGCAGGCATCGCGGCGCAATCGTCGCGCAGAGCAAGTGCCAGCGCCAATCCCACATTGGCACCCGCGCTGTCGCCGCTGACCGCAATTTTGCCAGTGCCGATGCTCAACGCCTCGCCTTCGCGGTGCAGCCAGTGCCAGACGGCCAGGCTGTCGTCGAGCGCGGCCGGATAAGGATGTTCGGGCGAAAGTCGATAATCGAATGCCAGGACGCTGATCCCCGCCTTCATTGCGAGAAAACGCAGCATCCGGTCATGCGTATCGACATCGCAGGCAAACCATCCCCCGCCATGAATGTAAAAGATCGCCGCATCCGATCGCGCGACCGCGGGTTGGTACAAACGCGCGCGGATCGGCCCTCCCTGTCCAGGCACCTTAAAATCCTCGACACGCGACAGCTCGGGTTTGCCATCATTGAACACCATAGCCGCGCGGTTTGCCAGAGCACGGGCCTGTGCGGGCGGAAGCCTGGTGATATCGAATGGTGCAGATGCTGCCACCTGCAGGCTGCGAGCGCGCGCAATTTCCCGGTCAATCTCGTCTTGCACAGTTGGTCCCTGCCCTTGTCGCAAAAGCGTATACTGTGCTGCATTGTGAAATACATTTCAATTATATTTGCCTTCCTGACGGAATGAGATAAACTCAATCACACACGGGCAAAGACCCGAGACGCCGCTGGAGAGGATCGAAAATGGTAATGATCGCACCACGCATCAGCCGAAAAATGCCCCCGCTCAATCCCTTGCGTGCATTTGAAGCAGCGGCGAGGCAGTTGAGTTTTACACATGCAGCAGATGAACTCTGCGTCACGCAGGGCGCGATTAGCCGGTCGGTAAAGGCACTCGAAGACTATTTTGGCGAGCCACTGTTTGAACGAACCGGCCATGGCTTGGCCCTGACCGAGCGGAGCGAGGCTCTGGCGCTGAAGCTGTCCGACGGTTTCATGCGCATCGGGGAAGCGGCTGACGAATTTCGCGGTATCCAGACGTCGCCGATCCTCACCGTGCGGACGTATACCAGTTTTCTGATCGGCTTTCTCATCCCCAATCTTCCCGATTTCCAGGTCAAGCACCCCGAGATACGGGTGCGGCTGGTATCGGCGACCGACAGCACCGAGTTCTCCCGCGAAATCGCTGACGTCCGCATTCGCTATGGACGCGGGCACTGGAAGAATGTCGAAAGCACGCTGCTGTTCTGTGATTCCCTGCGCCCGCTGTGCAGCCCGTCGCTCCTTGATCCGACCAAGCGCCCCTATCCGATCGAGGAATTGCGCCGTCATGTCTTGCTGCACCAGGAACTGCGGCGATCGGACTGGCCAAATTGGCTGTCGATGGTCGGCAATGCCGATATGAATCCGCGAGACAATCTCGTCTTTGACGAGTTGAGTATCGTGTATCAGGCAGCCATGTCGGGCGCGGGAATGGTCATGGCGCAGCAAGCCTATTTCCAGCGCGAACTGGCAAGCGGTTGCCTGTTCGAACCCTTCGAACCGGTTCTACGCCGCGACCTCGGTTACTACCTTACCGTACCTGCCAACCGGCGCGACGCGACGCATGTGCGCATATTCAAGCGCTGGCTTCTCGAAGCCTTGACCAAAGCGGGCCTGAAGACCGCAGTGCGTCCGCCGCAACTGAGTTTCGCGAATCAAAAACTCGTCGCCTGACCGGGCCCGTTTACGCGGCACACGGATGCACAAACATAGGCAGGCATGCCAAAATTTCGAAGAGTTACGTTCGCGCGGGCCGCTAAAGGCTTCAAGACACCAGGTTCCGGGAAGGCCCATAGCGCATGACGGTACTTTTGATTGACGATCCCGCATCGGGCGTGCGCCGTATGCGCATCGACCGGCCGAATGCACGCAACGCGATCGACGCAGCGGTACGCGCTGCATTGCGCTCGGCTTTGTCCGATGCCGCCGCCGACCCCGACGTCCGCGTCATTCTGTTCGGCAGCGCCAACGGTGTGTTTTGCGCCGGGGGCGATTTGCCGTCGATGGTCGGCCTGAGCGAAGCGGATGCCGACATCCGCATGCGGGAATCGCACGGTATTGCCGCAACAATCGGGAATTTTCCCAAGCCGGTTGTGGCCGCGGTCGAAAAGTTCGCTATCGGTGCTGGCGCGGGAATGGCGCTGCTTGCCGACCATCTCATCATGGCCGACGACGCTTTCCTGAGCTTTCCGTTCCTCAAGATCGGCCTTGTTCCCGACTGGGGCATCACCGCCACCCTGCCGCTGCGTACCGGCATCGCACGCGCAGCTCGTGTCCTGCGATCAGGGGGAACCATACTGGCAGCGCAAGCCGTCGACACCGGCGTTGCCGACGAGATGGCACCCGCCGACCAGATCGAGAGCATAGCGATCGATCGCGCGACCGCGCTTGGGGCGCTGCCTGCGGCCGCATTCGCGCGCCTCAAGATCCGGTTGCGCGGGCAGGAATTGCAGGCAACCCTGGACGCAGAGCGTATCGCGCAGGTTCAATCGCTTATCGGCCCCGAGTTTCGCGAAGGATATGCGGCGTTTCTCGAAAAGCGCAGCGCCGATTTCCGCAAGCCCGCATAATTGCGCCAATCAGGCTTCGACCACGAAGCGACAGGAGTATGACATGGCAACCCGAACCGAACCCGCCCCGAAACTTGCGGAAATCGATCCGGGGATCACCCGGTTTCTGGCGCAGCACCGCAAGCTGCTGATCGATGGCGAATGGGTCGAAGCGCAATCGGGCAAAACCTTTGCGAGCATCAATCCGGCGACGGGCAAAGTGTCTGGCCACGCTGCCGCCGGTGACGCGGCCGATGTCGATCTGGCAGTCCGCGCGGCACGGCGCGCGCTCGAACATCATAGCTGGGCCGGCATGTCGCCGCACGAGCGAACGCGCCTGCTGCTTCGAATCGCGAATGTGATCGAAACCCATGCGGAAGAGCTGGCGCAAATCGAATCGCTCGACAACGGCTCGCCGCTGACAATCACCCGCATGGCCGTTGCCGGCGTGGTCGACACGTTCGTGTATTATGCCGGGTGGGCGACCAAGATCTATGGCGAAACGAACCCCGCCATGCCCGGGATGCTCAACTACACGGTGCGCGAACCGGTCGGTGTCTGCGGACAGATCGTACCGTGGAACGGGCCGCTGACCGCCGCGGCCTGGAAAGTCGCCCCGGCGCTCGCGACCGGCAACACGGTGATCCTCAAGCCGGCCGAACAGACCCCGCTCAGCTCGATAAGGCTCGCCGAACTCATCATGGAAGCGGGGTTGCCCAAAGGGGTGTTCAATCTGATCACCGGCTTTGGCGAGACCGCCGGCGCCGCAATCGCCGCGCATCCGGGGATCGACAAAGTGGGCTTCACCGGGTCGACCGAAGTGGGCAAGAAGATACTCACCGCGTCAACGGGCAACCTGAAGCGGGTTACGCTGGAATTGGGAGGCAAATCGCCCAACATCATTTTCAAGGATGCGGATCTCGATGCCGCGGCAGCGCGCAGCACCATGGGTTTCTGCTTCCTGTCGGGCCAGATTTGCGTCGCGGCATCGCGCATGCTGGTTCATGAAAGCGTCCATGACGCCTTTGCGGAAAAACTTGGCGCCGGGGTCGCTACCCACGTTCTGGGCGATCCGTTCGATGCCGCCACGACGATGGGGCCGGTTGTTTCGAAAGAGCAATTTGACCGCGTCACCCATTATTTCGATGTCGGCCGGGACGATGGTGCGCGCCTGATGGCGGGCGGTGCGGCGCTCGATCGACCCGGTTTTTTCATCAAACCGACGATTTTTGCCGCTGTCCGCAACGATATGCGCATAGCGCGCGAAGAGATTTTTGGCCCGGTGACGACACTCATTCCCTTTCGTGACGAGGACGACGCGATCCGCATCGCAAATGACACCCAGTTCGGCCTTGCAGCCGCCGTCTGGACACGCGATCTGGCTACCGCACATCGCACCGCCCGCAAGCTCAAAGCCGGTACGGTCTGGATCAACACATATCTCCACACCGACCTCATGTCCCCGTTCGGAGGCTACAAACAGTCAGGCATCGGCCGCGAACTGGGCCGGCAATCGCTCGATGCGTTCACGGAAGTCAAATCCGTGTTCGCAAACCTGGATTGAGGGCGGCCCGTGGCAGACTTTGTCTTGTGCGATATTGCCGGCGGTGTGTGCACGCTGACACTCAACCGACCCGAAAAGCTCAACGCTTTGAATATCGATGCTTTCCAGCAGCTATCTGCCCACATTGACCGTATCGAAGCGGCAGGCGACGCAGTGGAATGCGTACTTCTCCAGGCCACCGGGCGCAGTTTTTGTGCCGGGCATGACCTTCGTGCCATTGCCGACGGCCAGGAGGGAGACGGGGCAAAGCGGTTCGAAAGCAAAACGATCGAGCGGCTGGCCGAACTCGACGTGCCGGTAATCGCTGCGGTGCGAGGGCATTGCCTGACGGGCGGGCTGGAGCTCGCACTGGCCGCCGACATCATTGTCGCAGCCGCCTCGGCGCGCTTTGCGGATACGCATGGACGTTATGATCTCGTGCCCGTCTGGGGGCTGTCCCAACGGCTGCCCCGCCGGATCGGACGGAGCAAAGCCTTGGAAATGATGATGACATCGCGAATCTTTTCCGGCGAGGAAGCACAAGCGATGGGGTTGGCAAACTTGTGTGTGCCCGATGATGCTTTGGACGATACCGCGCGGAAGATATTGCACGACATCCTGTTAAACGCGACCCGCGCAAACCGCGCCGTAAAGCAGCTGTTCCGGGACACGGACGGAATGACGCTTCAAGCGGGGATCGCCTACGAACTTGATCACACCGCCGGACGCGGTCCCCAGATGACCGAGCGCATCGGCAGATGGTAAAACCGGGACAATTTTCGGCCCTGCATGAGGATTTCTGACCTCGCGGTGCGCGGCAAGGCCCTCTAGCCTGCGATACGACAGGAGAGAAATTCATGACGTCGACGCCCCCGACCGATGCACCTGCACAGGACGACATCGACCTCGCCGATCCAAACTATTTTGGGCATGGAGACCCCCATAGAATCTGGAGCCGGTTGAGAGCCGAAGACCCCGTTCACCTGACGAAAAGTCGGCTGCGCAACGTGTTCTGGTCGGTTACACGCTATGAAGACGCCAAGTTCGTGCTGATGAACGACAACCGCATTTTCAGCGTGCAGCGCAACAGTGCCAACCTGCCGATGGGGCCCGAATTCGAAGACCCCGAATCCTCTGCCTTTACCGAACTGTCGCGCAGCGGTGCGCAGCTTGCGGTGATGGATGGCCAGCCCCATAGCGAATTGCGTCGTTATTTTTCCGAACGTTTCAGCCCGTCGGGCGTAAGAAGCCTCGGGCACCTGATCCGCACTATCGCACATGAAACGCTCGACGCGTTCATTGACAAGGGCGAGTGCGACTTCACGACCGATTTCGCCGGCCGCGTGCCGACCGCGGTCATCGCGGCAATGATGGACATCCCAAGGGAGCGCTGGGGCGACCTGTACTTGTGGAACAACATGCTGGCAGCGCCTGGCGATGCGGAATTCAGCATTGGCGATCCGGTAGCAACCAGCACGTTCGGCCTTCAGAACATCATTGCCACTTGCGCGGAACTGGCCAACGAACGGCGGGGATCGGAACGGACCGACCTGCTGACCGCGATGACTCAGGCGCAAGTCAATGGACGGTCGCTGACAGAGACCGAGATCGGCTTCAACAGCCTGATGTTTTTTGGCGCCGGTCATGAAACGACGCGGTCGTCGATGAGTACCGGACTGATTGAACTGCTGCGGGATCCTGCCCAGCTGGAATACCTGCGCGCGAACCGCCACGACGCAAAGATCCTCCGCACCGCAGCGGAGGAATTTGTGCGGTATAGCGCCCCGCTTACCCACACGCTGCGGACCGCGACCGAGGATACGGTTATCGGGGGGCAGCCGATCAAGGCAGGCGACTGGGTGGTGGTGTGGTTTCACGCCGCAAACCGGGATCCGGCCACGTTTCACGATCCGGAACGTTTCGATGTGATGCGCAGCCCGAACCCGCATCTCGGTTTCGCCCTGGGCAAACATTTTTGCCTCGGCGCCCATCTTGCCCGGCTCGACATGCAGATCATGCTTGAAGTGATGCTCGATCGCATCGACCAAATCGAGCTGGCGGGTTCGATCCAGATGTCCAGTTCGAACTTGTTCTGGGGAGTCAAACATATGCCCATCCGCTTCAAAAAGCGTAGCGGCGCCGACAGCGCCAGAGCCGCCTGATGGCCCGTACCACCATGCGCGCGTATCAGCTCCGGCAGGCTGGCCAGATGCCGGATGTGGTCGAACTCGCGATCCCCGAGCCTGGTCCGCGACAGGTCCGCCTGCGCATGGCGGGCGCCGGGCTCTGCCACAGCGATCTGCTCGTCATCAATGCATCGCCCTCGTATTATCCCCTGCCCCTGATTATGGGCCACGAGGCGACAGGATGGATCGATGCCGTTGGCGCGCAAGTCCAAGGGTTGAACCTGGGCGATGCTTATGGCGTCTATTTTCCCTGGGGCTGCGGCCATTGCGCACCCTGTTCGCACGGAGCAGAAAACATCTGCGACACATCCGCGCAGACGCCCGGCTTTGCCACCGGCCGCGATGGCGGCATGGCGGAATATTTCATCGTCGATGATCCGCGACACTTGGTCGCGCTCGGCGATATCGATCCGGTGGCTGCGGCGCCACTGATGTGCGCCGGTATCACCGCCTATCATGCGGTTGAACAATCCGGGCATGTGCTTGTGTCCGGCGCTACGGCTGTCGTCATCGGCGTTGGCGGCCTGGGCCACATTGCAATCCAGATCCTGAAGGCGCGAACAGCAGCACGCATCATTGCAGTCGATACGCAGCAGGCCAAGCTCGACCACGCGCGATCGCTCGGTGCCGATGCGACCGTGCTTGCAGGGCCGGACGCGGCGGATGCAATCCGCCGCGCGACAGGCGGGCTTGGCGCAGCGGCTGTGCTCGATTTCGTCGGCAACGATCGGACGCTCGAACTTGGTTCCAAAGTCCTGGCACAAGGCGGCATGCTGCAGATCATTGGCGTGGGCGGCGGTACGCTACCGATCCGCTTTCACGAAATGCCGCGCGATACCAGCGTCACACTGCCTTATGCCGGTACGATCAGTGACTTGCGCGGCGTCGTCGATCTTGCCGCCGCAGGTCGCCTTGCGCCGGATGTCCTGCGGATCGGCTTTGATCAGCTCAACGACACCTACCAGCTTATGGACAGCGGAAAGCTGAAAGGCCGTGCCGTACTGGTCCCATAAAAGCCCTTTAGAAGTCGGTGTCAAAGTTCAGACCTTGCGACATTTGCGCGCATTGCAGCAAGTCTGCGGCGTGGCTGCGCATGCCTGCGATTGCGTCGGGGCCCATCGCAAAGGTGACAGGCGGATTTTCCATTTCAGTCAGCGCAAAGATTGCCCCGGCCGCCTTGGCCGGATCGCCTCGCGGGCTTGCACTGTGGGCTGCGAACCAGGCTCGCCTTGTCTCGTCAGCACTTGCATAGTCCTCGATCAACCCCGAAGCGGACCGCCGCGACAACCCAAGCCCGGTCCGGAAGGCACCAGGCACGACCGTCGTGACACTGATCCCAAATGGTGAAAGCTCGCTCGCCAAGTTGTCCGACACGGTTTCGAGCGCAGCCTTGGCGGCAGCATATGCCGCAACACCAGATCCAGCCAGATGCGCGGCCAGAGACCCTATCGAGATGATGTGACCCGCACGGCGTTTGCGCATGCCCGGCAGGACGGCTTGAATGAACAAGACCGGAGCGATCAGATGAACGTCGATCTGACACTGGATTTCATCGATGGACGTGGCTTCCAGCATGCCCTCGAGGCTGAAGCCCGCATTGTTCACCAGGATGTCGATCGGGCCAGCCGCCGCGACCGTTCGCGCAATGGCCATTCGGTCGGTCACATCGAGAGCAACCGCCGACGCCCGGCCTGGCGCCAGAGCGATGAACGCCGCATGGGCATCAGGATCGCGGATTGTCCCTGTCACCCTGTCTCCGCGATCGAGGGCGGTTTCGGCGAGGGCGCGACCAAGCCCGCTGCTGATACCGGTAATCAGCCAATGCCGCATTGTCTTGTCCTCAAATCGGAACGGCGACAGGCCTGCCCCTGCCGCCGTTCCCGAAAGCCTGGTCAAATCGATGCCGGCGCGACGCGCCTAGGGCATTTTCAAGACAGGTGGCGCACCTGCCGACTCGGAAATGCGACAAACAAAAGAATCTAGAGCATTTTTCCGATCCGACCGGAGCGGGAAATGCTCTAGAAGCGGAATCCGGCGGCAACGCCATAAGTGATCGGAAGAATTTCGTCGCGCGAGTCCTTAACCGCCGACAGCACGGTTCCGATAACCTTGCGATTGGTCAGGTTGTTGCCATAGATGCGGACATAGAAGTGATCCCCCGGCAGAGTGTAAGTCGCCGACGCACCCAATGAGTCGTAGGAATAAATCCGGTCATCCGGTCCGATCCCGACCTTGAATCCGGCAGTACGGAAATACGAACTGCTGAGCAGCACCTTGCTGCCGTTTTCAAGATGAATGGTATAATCCGCTCCCAAGTTGAACGACCATTTCGGTGCGAACAGGCCGGTCTGTCCGCTGGCGTCGACAATACTTTGCGTTCCGTTGCCAAAAGCATCCGGTACGAATGCCGTCGCAGTCGGATAGTCACGATACTTGGCGTCGAGCAGGCTGGCGTTTGCCCGGATCTGAAAATCCCGGATCGGCTGATAGATGGTTTCCACATCGAGGCCATAATTGCGTTCGCTGGCCGCGTTTTGCAGGATCGTGGTGCTGGCCCCGGATCCGCTCGCCACGATCGTATCCACCTGGATGTCGATGTAGTTATAATAGAATGCCGCAAGATTGAGTTGCACTTTGCGATCGAAAAACTGGCTTTTCAATCCGATTTCATAGGCATCGAGCCGTTCCGGTTTGACCGGAGCCTGGTTTGGCGTGAAGTCGTTGAGGTTATAGGTGCCGCTCTTGAAGCCGCGATTCCAGCTCGCATAGGCCATGACATCCGATGTGAACTGGTGGTCGACCGCAAGGCGCCAGGTCAGTTTGTCGAACGTCTTGTGAAGCTGCCCATCATCGGACAGGAGCGGGATCAGGCTTGGCGAAAAGAATCCCGGCGCGATCTGGCCGACTCCTGAAACAGTGAATGTGTAACCCCGGCGCTCACTGGTATAGCGCAATCCTCCGGTCAGATGCGTGTTGTCAGTAAGGGCATATGTTGCCTGCCCATAAGCTGCGAGGGCACGCGTAGGCCCACGCGCTTCGACACTCGTAATGCTTCCACCCGGAGCAAACGCAACCGAATCGCTGGGGGTATCGTTGTAGGCAACCCCCTGATTCAGATTGAGCGGCGCAACACGCGCAGTGCCTTTGAAGTAATACCCGCCCAGAACCCATTGCAACGGGCTGGCCTTGTTGTTGGAGATGAGTTGCAGCTCTTGCGAGAAATCCCGCGTTCCCTGCGTTTCGTTGAAATAGAGAACGTTGGCCGATGTGCCATCGTAGTCCAGATTGGTGGTGTCGGTCGTATAGACAAAACCGCTCAACGAGACGATGTCGAAGCCATCAAGCGAATATTTTGCCTTGAGCGATGCGCGATATGCACTTGTTTCAAAAAAATTCGGACTGCCGGCATATTGATAAAGTCCGTAGGCCGCTTGTCCGCCAATCAGCACGCCGACCGGCGTTGTCCCGGGCACCGGATAAAGATTTGATCCAAGATCATCGGTCTTGCGATCTGTATAACTGAAAGCTGCCGTCGCTTCGAACCGTGTCCCGGGGGCAAAGCGCAGCTTGGCGCTGACATAATTGCTGTCGGTGTACCCAAACTTTCCGGGCTTGTCCGGGCCCACATTTTCCAGATATTTGCCGCCGCCGATATGATTGTACGAAATCGAAGCAAACAGATTATCGCTAAGCGCCCCGGTCACATAAGCCTTGGCGGTCCAGCGATCGAAACGCTGGAATGACACCTCGCCATTCTCCGACAGTTTGGCTTGCGGCTGTAACGTGATGATGTTGATCGCCCCGCCGGTCGCATTGCGTCCGAACAAAGTGCCCTGGGGGCCCTTCAACACTTCGATCCGGTCGATATCCGCCAGGTCGAGAACGTTGGCCGACTTGTCCGACTGGTAGATGCCATCGATGTACAGCGCGATCGAGGAGTCATTGCCCGTCGCGGGAGAATTCGAGCCAACGCCCCGAATATAGGGCACGAAGAACGAATTTGCCGTCGTCGGCGACGATGTCAGGCCGGGGGCAAGGCGCGGCAGATCCAGGCTGGAAGTCACGCCCGCGGTTGCAATAGCGCTTTGGGAAATCGGCACGACCGCAATCGGGACTTTCTGCAGGCTTTCCGAACGGCGTTGTGCCGTCACGACGATATCGGCAATGCCCTGATCTGCCGGTGGCGCAGATGCGGCGGGAGCCGGGGTCGAAGCCGACGCCTGCGCAGCGGCCTGCGCCCAGGCCCCGGTGACCGGGGCGGTGGTCGCCAGCAGCGTCGCAACAATGCCAAGGCCTGTCTTCTGGTTGTGCGGCATTTCAAATCCCTCCCCAAAAGCGATCAGCGTCGCTTCTCTTTTCTCTCGCTTGTTGATGCATAGAAGGCGGGGTCAGGCGCAAATCATCTTTGCTGGGGTAGCATGCATTTCGATCATGTTGCTTTCGTTCCCGCGCCGCAGGGGCGGCTTTTTGCTGCACGCCATGACTATTGCTGCATCGATCGCAACAATTCTCGTTTCGACTATCGATCGAGGCCCGGCAAGCTGATGGCTGTTCATAGCGTCAGGGGGCAGGGTACGATGCGGCCAGGTGCGCGTACCGATCATGATGCTGTCCGTCGTCGCATGGCCGCGCTGTCGGTGGGGCTGGCGACAATGATGGCCGTGCTGGACGGAACGATGATCAACATCGCGCTGCCGGAAATTGCGCGCGCCATCGCGGTCACGCCTGCGTCCGCAATTTATGTCGTGAGCGCTTATCAGTTCGCCGTTGCACTCATTCTCCTGCCCCTGGGGCGCGCGGGCGATGTAATTGGCAGGCGGCCCGTCTATTTTGCGTGCCTGGCACTTTTTACACTCGCCTCAATTGGCTGCGCGACCGCGAACAGCCTTTCGGCATTGGCCGCATGGCGCTTTGTTCAGGGGTGCGGCGGAGCGGGAATGATGGGCATCACCAATGCGATGCTGCGCTTCATATATCCCCCCCGACTGCTGGCCAAAGGCATGAGCCTCAACACATTCGTGGTCACCGGTGCGCTGGCGATCGGCCCCGCCATCGCATCCGCGATCGTCGTAGTGGCAGGCTGGCGCTGGCTGTTTTTGGTCAACATCCCGATTTGCGTGGTGGCGCTCGCTGCGGGATGGAAAAGCTTGCCCGAAGGCAAACGCGTGCCCCTGCCGCTCGATCCGGTAGGCATGGTCCTTGCGATGGCCGCCTTTGGCCTGGCTATTGCCGCTGTCAATTCGGTGGCCCATGGAGCGAGACAAACGCTCGTCGCGCTGCTGGCTGTTTCGGGCACCGCCGCTGCAATCGTCATGGTGCGTCATCAATCACGCGTGCCGCAGCCCCTGTTTCCGATCGATCTGCTGCGCAGCCGGATCTTCGGCATATCGATTGTGACCATGTTTGCCGCAGCAGCGGCCCAGACCATAGCCTATGTCGTGCTACCGTTCCTGCTCCACGGCGATCTTGGTCAGTCGCAGATCGCCACAGGAGCGCTCTTCCTGCCCTGGCCGATTGCACAAGCGGGGGGTGCATTTCTTGCCGGCAAGGCCGCGCACCGCATCGGACCAGGTTTGCTGAGCGGCTGTGGGTTGCTGGTGTTTGCAACCGGTCTGCTTTGCCTGGTTTCGCTGGCGGGCATTGCATCGCAAAGTGCGATCGTCTGGCGAATGGCGCTATGCGGGCTCGGCTGGGGCATATTCCAGCCGCCAAACAGCCGCGCGATAATCACGTCTGTTGCGGCCGTACGCGCCGGCAGCGCCAGCGTGATGGGCGCGGCCGGTCGCGTCACCGGCCAGGCTTGCGGCGCGGCACTGGTCGCCTGCCTGTTTCGCTTCCTACCCGAAACAGGCAGGTCGATTGCGCTGTGCGCAGCGGCTGCGATCGCCCTGGGCGCAGCATTCGCAAGCCTTGGCCGGGGGATGAATTCTACCGCTGACTTGCCCGCCGGATGACAAGCAAAGGCTATCCGCCGTTTGCAAGCAGGCCGCCGTCCGCCACGATCGTCTGGCCGATTATCCACCGGGCAGCATCGGAAGTCATAAACATGACAACGCCGGCGATGTCCTCCGGCTGCCCAAGCCGGCCTGTCGGTTGCAGGTTTACGGCTGCACGATATCTCGGATCGTCCGCCAACCGCCGCTCTTCCCAAAAGTGCCCGGGCGCAGAGGTCGCACCTGGCGCTACGCAGTTCACCCGAATGCCGCGCCCGATCAACAACAGCGCCTGGCTGGCCGTATAGGCCCGCAGTGCCGCCTTCGCCGCTGCATAGGCGGCAGCGGACTTCGACGGACGAAACGCCGTAATCGAACCGATGTGCACGATCGCGGCGTCATCCGACCGTTCGAGCCACGGCAGGGCCGCTTCGCACATGCGTACGGTTCCCATCAGATCGACCGCCATCGCGTCCATCCAGGCCTGCGCGTCATCGCCAGGTGTAATGGACGAAACATTGTTCACGAGAATATCGATACCGCCCATCGCCGACGCCGCTGCGTCAACATAGGCAGCGATCGAAACCGGATCGCCAAGATCGCATTGCGCGGCGTGAATGCACCCGATTGGGGCCAGAGCCGCACGTGCATCCTCCAGCGCCGAAACGCCGCGGCCACAGATCGAAACGGAGGCACCGGCGTGCAAAAAGGCTTGCGCGATGCCCCGGCCGATGCCCCGGCTACCACCGGTCACGATGACGCGGCGGTCTTTGAAATCGAATGAAGCATTCATGGCGTGCGCCGCTTTCAATCCGGGATCAAAACCACTTTCGACGCTTCGCCGGCCCGCGCCAGGCGGAACGCCGCATCGGCCTGTGACAGCTTCATGCGATGGGTTACCAGCGGCGCAAAGAAATCCGGGTCTGCGGCAAGCGCAGCGAGCACCAGCGGAAATACCGACGGCGGAATGCGGGAAGCGCCGCGTATCTGCAGGCGGTTGCGGACCAGTCGCACGACATCGATTTGCGCCGGCTTTTCCCCCATACCGGAAACGGCCAGCACGCCTTCTTGCTTTAAAGTCCCCAGCGCCTGGTCAATCACTGACGGAACGCCGGCCGCCTCTACGGCTATGTCGAATTGCTGCGCAAGCTTGCCCAGCGATGCGGCGGCACCGCTCTCTGCCATGTCGATGAAAGACGTAAACCCCATACGGCGCAGCACATCAAATCGCGGGCCGTCATTCATGCCAACGATCGTCACCGATGGTGCACCCATGTACCGTGCCATCGCCGCGACGCCCTGGCCGATCGGGCCCGGGCCAAATACGATAACGGACTTGCCGGGCGCCATCCCGCCCGTGATCAAGGCATGGGTGCTTACCGACAGGGGCTCGACCAAAGCACCAAGTTCGATCGGTACGTTGTCGGCGAGCCGGAAGGCATATGCTGCGGGCACATTGAAAAGGCGTGCGAATGCGCCATCACGCACCATCCCGACCGCTTGCCGATCGGTGCAGGCAATCGGATCGCCGGCGAGGCACATCGCACATTGACCGCAAGCGACCGCCGGATTGATCACGACCCGGTCGCCAACGCCGAACGCGTTGACGCCTGCACCCACAGCCGCCACGCGCCCTGCCACTTCGTGGCCCAGCGTAACCGGCAAGCGCGAGGCCATGAAGGCATCGTACATCGGCGACCATTTCTCGATCGAAAGATCGCTGCCGCAAATCCCTGTCGCGGCGACCTCGATCTGGATGTCCCCTGCGCCGGGCGCGCCGGGTTCGGGGACTTCGACAAGAGTGAGGCCTTCGCCTGCTTCGGTTTTCCGGAGCGCAAGCATATATCCGTCTCCTTACAATACATCCGGGTCTAGACCGGATGTCACGACCACGCCGCCGCACTTCTATTCGCACGGCATGAATTTACCTGAGGCATTAACGTCCCGACCATTGCGGGGCACGTTTTTCTGCGAACGCCCGCAATCCTTCGATCCGATCGTCCGACGCGCGCACGGCAGCAAGAATCGGATCTTGCGCCTGCCACGCCTCGGCATCGTTCAAGACCTCGCACTCTCGCATGATCTGCAAGCTGGCCGCGACGGCAAGGGGCGCAGCGGCGCTTATTTCGGCGGCCAGCTCCATCGCGCCCGCCAGGGCGTGCCCGGGTTCGGCAAGGCGATTGACCAATCCATGTCCGTGGAAGAAAGGGGCCGCACGATAACCGCCGGTCAGCGCCAGTTCCACTGCCAGATGATACGGCATCCGGCGCGCGAGGCGGAATGCCCCGCCGCCAGCCGCAACCAGTCCACGCAATACCTCTGGCAGTCCCAGCTTTGCATCACGGGCAGCAACGATCAGGTCGCACGCCAATGCCATTTCAAACCCACCGCCCAGCGCAAATCCCTCAATCGCGGCGATGACAGGCTTGTTCGGCGGCCGCATGCATATCCCGAAATTGCCGCGATCGGGCAATGCGCGCGCACCACCCGCAGCAGCCGCTTTCAGATCGGCACCGGCGGTGAAATAGCCGCCCGCTCCGGCGAGAATGCCGACGCGCAAATCATGGTCCGCGTCGAGCCGGTCCATCGCGGCGGCAATCGCCCAGGCCATGTCCGCATCGATGGCATTGCGCGCATCCGGTCGGTCGATCGTGACACGCAGCGCGGGCCCGCGCGGTTCGACAACGATGCGGGGGTCGGATGCGGGCATATCGATGATCAGGCGAACAGCGGTGTCAGGCGGCTCCGCGCCTCGTTCGCCATGGCATCCAAATCCTCGAGGTTCTGATGACCGACAACGAAGTCGTTGGCATCGACGTGGTTTTCACCAAGCACTAGCCAGATCGGTCGAAGCGCGATGGGCGCCGGCTGCGACTGGCCCGAGCCGAGCGCGTTGCCAAAGCTGCGATCATAGACATCGCGCGCAGACATGTAGTGAAAGGTTAGGCCGATGCGGCGGCGACCGGACGTGTTGGCATTGGCACCATGCACGACATGGACATCGTGCGCAGAGAATTGCCCCGACTTCAGCACCGAATTGACAGCCGCGCCGACATCGAAGCCCGATGTGTCTGCCTCGAAATTCAGCAGTTCTTTCACCGTGCGGTTGAACTTGCCATGTTCAATGGGACCATTGCGTCCGGAGCTCGGAATAAAGCTGAGGCTGCCGTTGGACGGATCGACATCGTCCACGGCGATCCAGATCATGGCGCTTTGGGGATATTTGCGTCCTGGTCCCGCTTTTACGGCGGGTGTGTAACAATCCTGATGCCACGGCGTCCTTGCCCCGATGCTTGCTGGTTTGGCAAAGATTTCGCCGCCCCACATGATCAGGTCAGGTCCGACGAGCCGGCGCGCCGCCGCAATCAGGACCGGATGCATCGCAATCTTGAATATTTTTTCCCCGCCGATCAGGCCTTCCAACTGCCCTTCTCGCAGAGGCACATGAGGCATCCGCACAATACCGTGCCAATCGGGATTATCGACGATGATCTGCTCGATGATTTCGCGCATCTCGGCAGCATCTTCAGCAGGCAGGCCTTGCGCGGGCAGCACAAAACCCTGCTCGCGGAAATGCGCGAGTTCAGCATCGGAAATCAATTCGTGCGGATCCTGAACGGATGGCGCGGTCGCGGCTTCCAACATTTCACTCTCCCGGTCTTGCGGCGTGACCCGCGATTTTGGGAAGATTGACCTCAACTATTAGGAATGTCTAATATATATAATGGCAGCATTTATATGGTATTTTGAATGTATAACGAACCCGAACTCAGTTTTGCGTTGCTCACCGCCTTTGCAGCCGTCGCGCGAACCCTGCATTTCGGGCACGCGGCGAGGGAACTTGGCATCGCCCAGCCGGCGCTCAGCCAGCATATCCGGCGGATCGAGACGATCATCGGGTGCAGTTTGCTGGAGCGGGATACGCGCAATGTGCGGCTCAGTCCGGCGGGGTTGATCCTTCAGGAACTCGCCACGCGGTTGCCCGACGAGCTTGCCGCAGGCCTCGATCGCGTCCGCCGCGCCGGGCGGGGCGAAGCGGGCCGGATCACTATCGGCTTTACCGCCACAACGGCGTTGCGAGCGCTGCCCGCGGCCGTGCAGCTTCATCGTTCCCGTTATCCGGACATCGAACTGGAATTGATCGAGTTGTTACCCGACATTTTGAGCCAACGCCTGACTTCCGGCCAGATCGATATCGGCCTTGCGCGGGAATTCATCGAACGGCCCGAACTGGGCCTGATCGAGGCGGGTCATGAACCATATGTTGCGGTCATTCCGAGCACACTGGGCGAAACCGAAACGCAGCGTCCGCTGCCGCTGAACCGGCTGCGAGGCGAACCATTCATCCTTTTCCCGACCGACCACAGCTCGACTCACACCGAGCGGATCTTACAGCTTTGCGCCAAAAGCGGCTTTACGCCGCATGCCACAATGGTCGTCACGAGCTGGCAAAGCGCCGTCAGCTTGGTCGGTGTCGGTCTGGGGGTGACGATCCTGCCCGCATGCACAAGTTGCCTGGCATTGCCCGGCACGACGTTCGTTTCCATAGACAGCGACGGCGGGTCGCGCCTCGATATCGTTCACCGGCACGGCGAGGAGCGCCCCGCCATCTGGCGTTTCATGCAAAGTGCGCAGGAAGCGATCGGTGCGCAATAACGTGGCGCCCTCATGTCCGCCGACTGAGAAATCCTGTCGCTCCATGACAAGCTATAGGCTGTTCAAGCCGGCACCAGCTGCCGTAAACGACCATCACATCCGGGAGACGATTTGATGGCCTACCCCAGACTTGCCATGTTCATAGGCGGCGAATGGATCGCCGACCGGCCCGGTGAGCCGGTTTTCAATCCCGGAGATGGCAGCACGATTGCAACGCTGCCCCATGCGACCACCGACGATCTCGATCGCGCGGTCCTGGCCGCAAACATGGGGTTCGCGCTGTGGCGAGCGACCCCGCCCGAAGAGCGGGAGCGCGTGCTGTTGCGCGCGGCCGACCTGCTGCTGGAACGCGCTGAACATATTGCCGCCGCGCTTGTCACCGACCAGGGCAAGACCTGGAACGAGGCGATGGCAGAGGTTCAGACAGCGTCAACCCGCATCCGTTGGGATGCTGGCGAGGCCCGCCGGATCTACGGCCGCATCGTGCCGACCAATGGGCCCTTGAGAAAGTTCGTGACCCGCCATCCGCTGGGTATCGTCGCAGCCTTCACACCCTGGAATTACCCCCTCGCCTCGCCCACCCGCAAAGTCGCAGGCGCATTGGCAGCGGGTTGCTCGATCATCCTCAAAGGTGCCGAGGAAACGCCGGCTGGTGCAGTCGAACTGATCCGCGCTTTTGCCGATGCGGGGGTGCCGGATGGCGTCGTCAACCTCGTCTTTGGCAAGCCTGCGGAGATTTCTGCCTGTTTGATCCCGCGTCCCGAGATAAAGCTGGTCACTTTCACGGGCTCCGTGCCCGTGGGCAAACACCTTGCCGCACTGTGCGGACACCACATGAAGCCGGCGATCATGGAACTCGGCGGCAATTCTCCCGTCATCGTCTGGGACGATGTCGACGCCGATGCGGTCGCTGCGCTTTCGGTCAAAGGCAAAGCGCGCAATGCAGGGCAAGTATGCGTGTCGCCCACGCGGTTCTTCGTTCACGAAGCGGTTTACGGCCGCTTCGTTGAAAAATTTGCCGAGCAGGCAAACGCCTTGAAAGTCGGCGCCGGGCTCGATCCCGCGATCGCCATGGGCCCGCTCGCCAATTCGCGACGGATCGAGGCTGTCGAGATGTATGTCGCAGACGCAATCACGCGCGGCGCGACCTTATGCGCAGGCGGATCGAGGATCGCCAACGAGGGCTTTCTCTATCCGATGACGGTGCTTGCCGATGTGCCCGACGATGCGCGTGCGATGATAGAAGAACCGTTCGGTCCGGTAGCGCTGATCCAGAAAGTTGGCAATCTCGACGAAGCGATCCGCAAGGCAAATGCGGTCGATTTCGGACTTGCGGCTTATGCCTTTACCGACCGCGCAAGCGTGATCGCGCGGCTGACCGACGGAATCGAGTGCGGCAGCCTGTCGATCAATCACTACACATCCTCGTTTGCCGATATGCCGTTCGGGGGGATCAAGGACAGCGGCTATGGCCGTGAAGGCGGCACCGAGGGGCTGGATTGCTACACGTTCACGCGGGCAACAACCCAGCTTCCGCCAGTGATTTAGGTCAAACCAGGTAAAGTCGCCCCGCTGACTGTGGTAACCGTCGTCACATATTGGCCGACAAAGCAGTCCTGCATCGCCGGCGGTGCTGGCATGGTGGCGCGGAAGGTCTCGAACGCCGCCGAGTCATCCCAAAATGACACGCCATAACCGGCATCCGCGTTGCCCTGGTCGCGCAACAGTATTCGTCCTCGCATGCCGGGCGATCCAGCATTTTCGCTGGCGTAACCGTTCCACAGCCGCTCGAATTCATCCCATTTGCCAGGCTTGATCTTGCCCCAGGTTACACGCGCAATCATTGGTTCTCTCCTTGTTGCATATTTGCCGCCGGTATTTTTGCGGAACGCTGTTCGTTCAATTCTGCGGACAGGATATCGATTAAATGCGATCGAGTGGCGGGACTATTTCTCCGCTGGCGATGAGCGCTGCTCATTCCGCCCTGCAGTCGCAACCCGGTGTTGCATCAGGCGCAATCGGGGATAAAGGTATGCCGATGACCGAGGGCGATGAACCAGTACCGCAGGGGATTGATCGCGCACAGGGAAGCGATCGTGCACAGGTGAAGGCAACCGCCCGCATCCTTACCGCTCTTTCGGTATTTGCATCCGAAGTTGAAGATCTTGGCGTTACCGAACTCGCCCAGCGGCTCGGGATGACCAAGAACATGGTCTATCGTGCGCTCAGCACGCTCGCGGACCAGGGTTATGTCGTACGCGATGCGACCAGCCAGCGCTACCAGCTTGGCTATCGCGTTCTCGAACTGCAAAACCACAACCGGCCAGAGCCTGATCTGCGCGCGTTGTGCGCGCCATTCATCCAGCGTTTACAGGAAATGACCGGCGAAACCGTGAGCCTGATCATACGTGCGCTCGACTATGCGGTGATGATCGACGGGATTGAAACGCGCCTGCCCGGAACGTATCGGATGGTGATAGGGTCCATCCATCCATTGCACACACCGGCCTCGGGCTTGGTCCTGCTGGCAATGAGCAGCGACGACGACATACAGTCTTATATCGCGCGAAACAGCCCGCTGCAGATCAATGGCGGCCAGGGGACTTTGCCGCCAAAGGACTTGTGGAAACGTATCCGGGAAACGCGCGAGCGCGGCCATGCACAAGTCATCCGCGAGGACGCTCTGCCAATGCTGTCGCTCGGCTTTCCGATCTGGGCGTCGGGCAATCAGTTGCATGGTGTAATCGGTTCGGGCGGCCCGCTTGCGCGCTTCGGTCCACAGTTGCCGGCGATGTTGCCCCATATCGCACAATTGCTCGAAGAACTGAATCAACGCACCCGTCTTTATCCGGCAGACCCGCAGCAATGGGCGATCTCGTGATGGCCAAGCCGACCGGCAGCACTGTCAATTCGTCGGCCTTGTATGTGTTCGAAGTACTGCGTTTTGTCGCAGACATGCCTGAACCGCTGGGCGTTACGGAAATCGGCCGCCGGCTGTCACTGCCTGTGTCCACGGTGTTTCGCGCGCTGACGACTCTGGAAGATGCGGGGTACATCCAACGCTTTCAAAATGCCCCGCGGTTTGAAATCGGGACGATGCCCTATTTGCTAAACCGTGCGCTCCTGAGCCGTTTTGCGCTTCATGGCGAAAGCCGGCCTGTTCTGTACGAACTGGCGCAGACGTCGGAGGACACCATTTCGCTGTGGATGCGCCTGGGCTGGTATGGCGTCAGGATCGGCGGGGCATTCGGAAGGCGCGATACCCACCATCATGCGCGCCTCGGCGACGTGGTGCTGCTTCACACGCATCCGGCGGGGCGCACGATGCTGACCATGCTGCCGGACAACGAACAGTCCGATTATGCGCAATTCGTTGCGAACCACCACGCAGATAGCGCAGCAAGTCTCGACAACGGCTGGCCGCATCCCGGCGGCGGGGGCGAGGTCCGCCGGGAACGGACCGAACCCGACAGCGTCCGGTCGAGCAGCGTGGCGATTCGCGATCAAAACGGTGCGGTCGTCGGATGCCTGGCCAGCGATGGCGCCGCAGGCGGCGATGATCCCTCGCTCGATCAGCGGCTTTGCCAGGCGCGCGACACGCTGGAGGCGCTCATCGCCGCCGCGCCCGAACGCTATCGATCGCCATTCGCGCATATCCCTGCCGATAAAATCCAGCTCAACCTGGCCAGCATCAGCCACGCAAAACGCTGACGATCGACGCCGCCTGCGGGTGACGGATGATGGACAGTCATGGCGACGCAGCTTTTGTTGGTTGTGGCGGCACGTCCAAACTGCTTCGAGCATGGACTTGGCGGCGAGGAAAGCGGGACGATGAACAGGTTAGAAGGACGGATCGCGGTCGTCACTGGTGGCGCCAACGGCATCGGCCGCAGTTGCGCGGTGCGGTTGGCACAGGAAGGCGCTGCTGTCGCGCTGATCGACGTGGAAGCGGGCGCGCTGGACGAGGCCCGGGCAGAGATCGAGGCCGTCGCAGGGCGTATTATCACACAAAGCGCGGATTGCACGGATCGCGCAGCGGTGGCCGCCTTTGTCGAGCGCGTGGAAAACGAATTCGGCGCGATCGACATCCTGGTCAACAATGTCGGCCAGGGCGCACGCGAACGAAAGACCACGTTTCTCGAATCCGAAGAAGACATCTGGCGGTTCGTGATCGAGATCAACCTGTTTACCACAATGCGTTTCAGCCGATTGATCGCCCCCGGCATGGTCGGTCGCGGCCATGGTCGCATCATCAACATGTCGTCCGAAAGCGCCGTGATCGGCCCCGTCGGCAGCCATGACTACAGCGCGGCAAAGGCCGGCGTTTTGGGCTTTACTCGCGCGGTCGCGCGCGAACTTGCCCCGCATGGGATTACCGTCAATGCGATCTGCCCCGGCCCGATCATGACCCGCGCTCTCGAACGCAGCGCGGGCGAGGAAGCAAAAAAGGCCATGGCGTCCATACCGGTCGGCTTTGTCGGCGCGCCGGAGGATATCGCCGGAATGGTCGCCTATCTGGCGAGCGAAGAAGGACGGTACATGACCGGGCAGACGATCATCATGAACGGCGGTCGCTGGTGGCTGTGATTTCACACATCGCAACAGGAGTGCGGGATCGATGATGCTCCTGGAACATGACGCAAAGGAATTGCTGCGCGCGCTGGGCCTGAACGTGCCGCGAGCAACGCTTGCGCTGACCGTCGCAGATGCCGCATCCGCCGCAATTCCGGTTGTAGTGAAGGCACAGGTTCCGGTCGGCGGGCGCGGCAAGGCCGGCGGCATTCGCATGGCGCGAACGGCCGCAGAACGCGACGCAGCGACCATCGACATTCTGGGGATGACGATCAAAGGCCACGAAGTTCGCTCGGTCAGGTTGGAGCAACCGGTCGATTTCATCGCAGAGGCCTATCTGAGCTTCACCGTGGATGCCGCCACCGCCAAAGTGCGTATTCTGATCTCGCCCGAGGGCGGCATGGACATCGAGGATGATGCTGCGCGGGTACAACTGCTGAGCGCGACATCAGACCTGTATCCCGGCGAAATGCAGCGGCACCTCGATATTTTGTGCGCCGCGTTACCCGCAGCATTGCAGGGTCCTGTCGGGAACGCCGGACGAGGTTTGATCCAGGCTTTCTTTGATCTCGAGGCCGTCATGCTCGAGATAAACCCGTTGTTCATAACCGCAGACGGCGACTGGATGATCGGCGATGCCAAGCTTGTCGCGGACGATAACGCATTTGAACGCAATGTGGCGGTGCGTTCGCGTATCGAACAGCAACCCGCGCTCTACCCCGAGGCGGCGCTGAAGCTCGAACAGGGGTTCGATTTCGTGCGGCTCAATCCCAACGGTCGCGTGGGGCTTGTCACGACGGGCGCCGGCCTCTCGATGCAGCTTGTGGATGAACTGACCGCACGCGGCGTGTCGCCTTTCAATTTCTGCGATATCCGCACCGGCATGTTCCGGGGCGATCCGGCCCGCCTGATCCAGGTTCTGAACTGGATCGCACAGGGGGCAGCGGTCGAGGTCGTTATGGTCAACTTCTTTGCCGGTGCGACCGATCTTGCAGAAACGACCGGGCTGCTACTCACGGCGCTGGACAGCGTAGCGTTGAAAGTGCCGGTTGTCGCGCGCCTGATCGGCAACAATCTGGATGCCGCGCTGAAAATCATTGCCGACGCCGGCGATCCGATCGCGGTCGAAACCGATCTCGACCAGGCGATTGCCCGGACTATCGCGATCATCGAAGGAAAGCGCTGACTATCATGGCAACAAGCCCTTTTTTTGATCCAGCAACACCCGTCCTGATCCAGGGGATCAACGGCCGGGTCGGTAGCAACCACGCCCGCAACATGCGCGCCTATGGCACCAACGTCGTCGCCGGCGTCTCGTCGCGCGGGGACGATGTGGAGACCGTCCCCGTCTTTCGATCGACACGTGAAGCGGTCGCCATGACCGGCGCCCGCGCTGCGGTTGCGATTGTTCCGGCGCTGGCGGTTCTTCCAACGGTGCTGCAATCGCTTGATGCCGGTATCGAGCTGATCATTACCCTGGCAGAGGGCGTGCCGGTGCACGATGCCGTCCGCGCGCGTAATGCGGTCAAGGCCGCCGGCGCACGGTGGATCGGCGCATCCACGCCGGGTCTGGCCATTCCCGGCAAGGCCAAACTTGGATTTCTGCCTTCTGCCTCGCTCGCGCCTGGCGATATCGGCGTGATGGCAAAGAGCGGCACGCTCTCTTACGAAGTGTGTCATCGTCTCGTGCAGGCTAGCCTTGGCCAATCGCTGTGGGTAGGCGTTGGCGGCGATGCGGTAAAAGGCATGCGCTTTTCCGAAGTCCTGCCTTATTTCGACGAAGATCCCGAGACGCGCGCCATTGTCGTCGTCGGCGAAATTGGCGGCAACGAAGAAGAAGAGCTGGGCGAGGCGCTGCGCGCGCGCGGCACGACAAAACCCGTCTATGCCTTGATTGCCGGCGCGTCCGCGCGTGAAGGAGTGACGATGGGCCACGCGGGCGCCCTGATCCACGGCGACGTCGGCACGGTGGCCAGCAAGGCCGCCGCGTTGAAAGCAGCCGGGGCGCAAGTATTCACGCGCATCGCGGACCTGATCGCTGCCGTGCAGGACGGTTCGACCAGCGCACGTACCATATAGGGCGGGTCGCAGGGGGGCGCTTTTTGCCGCCGCCCTGCGACCCATTTCAATCCTCGAACGCGCGGATGCGGATCGGATCAGATCCATATTCCGCGTCGCGCATGCGGATCGCCTGGCGTACGCCATGCTCTTTCACATTGGCCCGCCACTTCTGACGCCCCGGACCTTGCGAAAGATGCGCGCGTGCGTCGACTTCTGTTGCCAGTTTTTGCAGCGTGCGCGCGCCCGCAAGTTCCATGGCCGCGTTGACGATCCGCTTTTGCGCAGCGGCGATTTCGGGATCGATGATCGCGATCCGCCGGGCAAGAGCCTCAACTTCGGCATCGAGCTCGTCGGCCGGCACTGCATCGAGGACCATGCCGATCCGCGCTGCATCCTTGCCGGTCAGACTGTCGCCCGTCAGCAGCAGGCGTTTCGCCCACTGCGGACCGACATGATAGAACCAGAAATTGATTGGGGGCGATCCGATCCCGCGCCCGCCCGGATGACCGATCAACGCGTCATCAGCCGCAATGATGATGTCACAGCACAGCGCGAGCTCTGCGCCACCGGCCAGCGCGCGGCCATGAACCTTGCAGATCACGGTCTTGTGGATATCGGGGATAATCAGAAACTGGTGCATCTTGCGCGTCATCGTCCACACGTCGTCGTCAAAGGTGCCGATCCGCGTCCGGTATTTGCCTTCCGGATCGGCCTGGTTCGCCGGGTTCGAGCCAAATCCCAGATCATACCCAGCGCAGAAATCCTTTCCCGCGCCCTGCAGCACGATGCAATGGACCTCTTTCAGATCGTCGGCCTCAAGCATCGCGTCATGCAGTTCACTGATCAGTTCGGGCGATAGCGCATTGCGCTTCTCCGGGCGATTCAGAGTTATATAGGCAATGCGATCCTTCACTTCGAGTAAAACGAATTCGCTGCTCTTGATCCACTTGCTCATGAAACCTTCCTCATTGGGCAACAGGGCTGGTACGCACGACCAGCGCGTCGACGGCGATCGCCCTGCCGGGCGAACAGATGACAGGGTTGACGTCGATCTCGGCGATCGTGTCGGCATGGTCGGCAGCGAGTTCGGACACTGCAACGATGATATCGGCCAGGGCTTTCAGATCCACCGGGGCCGACCCCCTAAAGCCTGTGAGAAGTTTGACACCTTTCAGGCGCATGATCATGGCTTCTGCCTGGGCACGCGTCACGGGCGCCAGTTCTACTGCGGTATCGCACAACAATTCGACCATGACGCCGCCCAGCCCCACCACGACCATGGGCCCGAATGTTGCATCAACGCGGGCCCCCACAACCATTTCGACACCGGCGCTAATCATCGGCTGCACAAGCACGCCGGCAATACGGGGCAATGGTTCGACGCGGGCCGCCGCAGCCATGATCTGCGCAAAGGCTTCTGTCACCGCATCGTCATCGCCAAGCCCGAGGCGCACCACGCCAGCCTCGGTCTTGTGCGGAATATCGGCGCTTTCGACTTTCAGCACTACAGGATAGCCGGTGGCGTTGCTGGCTGTGACCGCGTCTTGCGCAGTCTGAACGACCCGGTCCTGCGCCACCGGGACACCGTAAGCCGCCACCACCGCTTTGGACTCCCGCTCGCTCAACCGAGGGCCTGCCGCCGCCAGCAGTTGTGCGACTATCTGCATCGCCTGCGGGCGATTGTCGCCTCTGCGCGGCCGGACATCGCGTTTGCCAAATGCGGTTTCGCGAGCATTCCAGGCCGCAAGCGTGGCAAAGGCCCGATCGGTTGACCGGAACCGGGCGACGTTGGGATCGGCTTCGGCGAGTTCGGCGCCCGGGCCGTCCTTCCATTCCGACATCCAGGACAGGCAGACCGGCTTGCCCGCCTCGCCCGCCAGCTTTGAGAACATGCTGATGTTGCGCGGTGTGACACCTTCGATAATACTCGGCATCATGATCACGACGGCGCCATATCCGGGATCGCCGAGCAGCGCTCCGACACAGGCTGCGTAAGAATCCAGGTTGGTCGCAACTTGCGCGGTGATGTCGCAAGGATTGGAGGGATTTCCATAATCGGGAACGTTTGCCTCCAGAACGGCACGCGTCGCGGCCAACGGCTTCGGCATCGGCACGCCGTGCGCCTCGGCCTTGTCGAGCGTAATGACGCAGGCGCCGCCCGATGCAGCCACCGCTGCTACACCCGGGGCGCTGGGCCGGCCGGCCTTCGCCAGGAAATTCGCGGTCTCGTAAACATCCTCGATGTTGTTGAGCTTCACAATGCCGACACGGGCATAGGCCGCATCATAAGCGGCGTTGGAACCGGCCAGTGTCCCCGTATGCGACATCGCCGCGTCGGCTGCGGCAGCCCCTGTCGCGATCTTGACCATCACGATCGGCTTGTTGGCCAAAAGCGCCCGCTCGCCAGCCTCAAGCAGGCGTTCGCCGTCCTTCAACCCTTCGGCAATGCAAGTGATAACGCGGCAAGTCGCGTCGTCGGCAAGGTAGCTGATGTAATCGCACACATCGACGTCGCAGCTGTTGCCCGCGGCCATATAATGGCTCCAGGCACCACCCCTTCTTCCGACCTGGGCGAGCGATTGACCCAGGCCACCCGATTGCGAAACAATCGCCACGGGCCCTGCTGGCGGCGGCGCAGCGATATAACCCGACGTGAAACTCAGCCCGGCTTTCGAGACATTGTTGACCAGTCCGATGCAGTTGGGCCCAACAATCCGGAGACCGGATGCCCGCGCGATAGCGCCAAGCCGATCCTGCAACGCGATCCGGTCCTCACGGCCCGTCTCGGCAAAACCGGAGGCAAAGATCACGCATCCGCCAACGCCCAGCGCCGCGCATTGCTCGACCAGGCCTTCGACCGCATCGGCCGGGGTGGCAAGGATAACGCAGTCGGGAACCTGGGGCAGGTTGGCCAGGGAGCCAAAGCAGGGGATGCCGCCAATTGCGTCCGCGTTGGGATTGACGCCCCAGACCTGCCCGCCGAACCGGGCAAGGTTGCCCGCTGCACGCGCACCGAAGGACGTTTCCTTGCGCGATAATCCCACGATCGCAACCGATGCCGGATCGATCAGCCGCTTCAATTCTGCGTGCGAATAGACGGCGCGGCGTATCAGGCGGCTCATCGGGCAGACGTCGGTATCTGGGAAAAGGGCATGCCCTTGTCTGCTCTGGGCTCGGCCGGCATGCCCAGCACGCGTTCTGCGATGATGTTGCGCAAGATCTCGTCTGTGCCACCCGATATTCTTTTGCCGGGCGAATACAGATAGGCCTGTTGAAACCACGCATTCATCGGCGCAATCGCGGGATCGAGGATAGTGCCGGCCTGACCGAGCAGATCGATCCCGTAACTTGCCATTTGCTGTGCCGTCGTGGCCGAAACGAGCTTGCCGATCGAGGCCTCGGGGCCGGGCGTCCTTCCGCGTGAAAGCGCCGTCTGCGTCCGCAACCGCGTAAATTTGAGGCCTTGCGCCTTTACCCACCAATCGGCGATCCGGGCGCGTGCTTCTGGATCATCAATTGCCGGTTTGCCATCGATTTCGATCGTCCGAGCGAGCTCGATCATGTCTTCAACGTCCGGCCCCTCGGCCTGCCCCACGGCAAACCTTTCGTTCGCCAGCATGGTCAACGAGACTTTCCAGCCCTGCCCCACACCGGCAAGCCGATCGCTGTCAGGAATGCGGACGTCGCTCAGGAACACTTCGCAGAAGTTACTGTTGCCCGAAACCTGACGGATGCGCCGCACTTCGATGCCGGGCGTCTCCATGTCGAGTATGAAAGCGGTAAGCCCGTCATGCTTGGCGACGCTGACATCGGTCCGGGCGACAAGCATGCCAAAGCGCGCGAAATGGGCGTTGGAGGTCCAGATCTTCTGGCCATCGATCACCCACTCGTCGCCATCACGCACCGCCCGCGTGCGCAGGCCGGCAAGGTCCGAACCCGCCGCCGGCTCCGAAAAAAGCTGGCACCAGATGTCGTCTCCATACAGCGCAGGCCTGGCAAATTTCTCCGTCTGATCAGGTCGCCCCCATTTCATGATGGTCGGAAGAGCCATGCCAACGCTTTGATTGAAAAGATAATAGGGCGCATCATACCGCGCCTCTTCCTGTGCAAAGATGATCGATTCCATCTGGGAACCGCCCCGGCCACCATACTCCCTGGGCCAGTGGATGCCGGCGAAACCCGCCGCCGCCTTCGTCGCCTGCCACGCCTGCGAGGCCTTGGCATGTTCGGCATCGTGCGTGCGGTTGCGATAGCCGCGCGCGCCTTGTTTCAGCGGCAGATGGGCGTCCAGAAAGACGCGTGTCTCGGCACGGAACGATGCTTCTTCGGGGGTGTCGGCGAAATCCAAGGGTTGTCTCCTTATCCGGCCGTCGCGGGCAGATGGGCGATCAGCCGATCCGACCAATAGCGGCGGGGCCCGATCTCGGTGGCGAGCCGCTTTGCCCGGCGATAGTGGATGTGGCAGTCCACTTCCTGCGTAAACCCCATGCCGCCATGCACCTGGATCGCTTGGGCGGATGCGGTCTCATACGCAGCGATCGCGGCCAGCCGGGCGGTGGCAGCGGCAATGGTCAGTTCGGGCGCATCGTGCGCCAGTGCCCAGGCACCATAATAAGCGTTGGATCGCGCCAGTTCGATCGCGACATAGACGTCGGCGAGCATGTGCTTGATCGCCTGCATCGAAGCGATCGACCGTCCGAATGCAAACCGCTGCGTGGTGTAATCCACCGCCATGGTGAGAATGGCTTCGGCGCCTCCCACGGCCTCAAAGGCAAACAGAATGGCGGCGCGATCGAGTAGTTTTTCGACCGCACTCCATCCCTTTGCAGCCAACAAGCGATCAGCAATGCCGTTTTCAAAAACAACGGCGGCGGCTTCGCGTCCATATTCGATCGTTTCCAGTGGCGTGCGTATGACGGACTGCGCCGTCACCAGATAGAGCCCGATGTCGCCATCCGCATCGCGCGCCGCCACAACGAACAGATCCGCAACAAGGCCATCCCATACCGGCAGCTTTCGGCCGGTTATGCGCCCGTTCAGCACTGCCGCGCGGACGTGTTCGGCGGTCGAAAATCCGTTGCCCTCGGCCAGGGCAAAGGTCCCGACTACCTCGCCCGATGCCAACCCGGGAAGCCAGGTGCGCTTCTGCTCTTCGCTGCCGAACAGGGCGATCGCCTCTGCGGCGAGGTAGATGGAGGATGAAAACGGAACCGACGCAGCCACGCGCCCAATCTCTTCGGCCAACATGCACAATGTCTCGTGATCGAGACCAGATCCGCCAAATGCTTCTGGCAGCGATATACCCATCCAGCCAAGCGCGCCGATCTCTTGCCAAAGCGGACGATCAAAGGGCTGTCCAGCATCGACCAGCCTGCGGACCGCGCCAGGCGGAACACGTTCAGTCAAAAGACGCCTGACCTCTTCGCGCATCACCGTTACATCATCGGAAAACTCGAAATTCATGAAGACCGCCCGTTACTTCGCCTGCTTGTCGCGGCACTGACTCTTTTCCGCGTTCCAACCCGCCAACCAAAACTAAAATTCATGACGTGCAATGACGGATGGTCATTCATCAGGCCATGAGGCTCAGCCCCAGCGCCGCGCGGCGGCGGAGCCAGGCACTTGGCCGATAGCGCGGATCGCCGCTGAGTGACTGCATTCGATCAAGGATTTCCATCACGCGCGCTGCCCCCAGCCTGTCACCCAATGCCAGCGGGCCTTCGGGATAACCAAGGCCAATCCGCACTGCCGCATCGATATCCGCTGGGTTTGCAATACCGCGTTGCGCAATTTCGCATCCCGTGTTGACAATCATCGCCAACATGCGTTGCGCAATACCGCCCAGACTGTCCGCAATCAGCGATACCGCTCCTCCTGCGCCAAGCCAGCCATGCGCAAGTTCGCGCGCGTACTCTGAAGTCGCAGGCGAAACCATCAGCGTCTGCCGGCCATTAGCGGGGATAAGCAGATCTACGCCCAGCATCCGCGATGCGTCTGCCCCCATCTGCCTCACCGTCTCGCTCAGATCGTCTCCGAGCGGTGCAACCAGCAGCACATCAGCATCGTCGGGCGTCGCAACGATCTGTGCACCTCCTGCAATCAATCTTTCCGCCAGTCCGACGCCCTGACCGAGCCAGACTGTGCCTTTACCAACGGGGGGCGGCGGCATTTGCGCCGGTTCGATCTTGCCGCTTTCGCCATACGTGTAAAACCCCCGGCCAGTCTTGCGCCCGAACAGCCCCGCCGCCACGCGCGGGGCCACTAGTGACGATGGCCGATAGCGCGGGTCTTGTTGAAACTGGTCATAGATCGACTGCATCACTCTGCTGGAAACATCGAGCCCGGTCATGTCGAGCAGCTCGAACGGTCCCATGCGAAAGCCGCAGGCATCACGCACGACCCGGTCGACCGTCGCAAAGTCGGCGACGCCCTCCTCCACGATGCGCAACCCTTCGGTATAAAGCGCACGCCCGGCATGATTGATCAAAAAGCCGGGCTGATCCGCTGCGATGACCCCGCGATGCCCGGTGGCCGCCAGCGTCGCCGCCAGCCGTGCAACCACGGGCGGTTCGGTCAGGATTCCGGGGATGATTTCAGCGATTTTCATCAGCGGAACCGGGTTGAAAAAATGCAGTCCGGCCAGCATTTCCGGTCGCTCGCATCCGCCGGCGATGGCCGAGATCGTCAGCGATGACGTATTGCTAGCAAGGATCGTCCCGGGCTGTACCGCCGCCTCCAGCTGGCGAAAAAGCGCCTGCTTGATCGGCAGGTCCTCGACGATCGCCTCGATGACGATGCTGCAGCCGTTCAGGCCGGCGATGCCGTCCACGATCGTCACGCGATCACCGATCGCATCGCGTGTCGCACAATCTATCGTGCCTTTCGCGACTTGCCTGTCGATCATTCCGAGCATAAATTCGCGCGCCGCCTGTGCCGCACCCAACGCTGCGTCAAACAGACGCACCTCGTGGCCGGACTGCGCAAACAGCTGAGCAATCCCGCGCCCCATTGCCCCTGCGCCCACGACGCCGATGATCTCCTTTACCAATTCAACGCCCCTCGAACGACGGTCTGCGCTTTTCGAGGAACGCTGCCATGCCTTCCTTTTGGTCCGCGCTATCGAACAGCAGCATGAATTCGCGGTTTTCCAGCGCGTTTGCAGCGGGCAGCGGCAAGTCCGAACCCATTGCCAACGTGCGCTTGATCGCGGCCAGCGCGAGCGGTGGCTGACGGCCAAGCCGCACAGCAATGTCCCGCGCCTTTATTTCTGCTTGTCCTTCTGCGCAAAGCTCGCAAACCAGGCCAAGCTGGTACGCCCGTGCAGCGTCGATCGTGCCGCCGCCCAACAGCAAATGGCTCGCCATGTGCTTGCCCAGCGCCCGTACCAACCGTTGCGTGCCGCCGGCGCCGGGCATGATCCCTACCCGGCTTTCCGGCTGCCCGAACTGCGCGGCGGGATCGGCGACGATAATGTCGCACATCAGCGCCAGCTCGCATCCGGCGCCCAGCGCAAAACCCGCAACCGCCGCGATCACCGGCTTTGGGCATTCGGCGATCGGCCGCCAATAGTCAGCGAACCCGAGCGCAGCGACTTCAGCGGGAGACTTGTCCGCCAGCAGCTTCAGGTCGGCGCCTGCCGCAAATACCGTATCCCCGCCGGTCACGACGATTGCACGGATCGCAGGATCATCGGTTAGCGCGCGAAACGCGGCGGCAAGCTCCTGCCGCATCGCCACGTCAAGCGCGTTCATACATGCATGCGCGGTCATGCGGATGATACCAACCGCGCCATCCCGCTCGATTTCCACCGGGCCGGTCATCAATCAGATTGCCCAAGCAGGCCACGAGCGATCACATGCGCCTGAATTTCCGCCGCGCCTTCAAAAATCGAGAGGATGCGCGCATCGCACAAGACCCGGCTGACCGGATATTCCAGCGCGAACCCGTTGCCGCCATGAATCTGAAGCGCACTATCGGCATTTGCCCAGGCCACGCGCGCTGCCAACAGCTTGGCCATGCCCGCTTCGATATCGCAACGCTTGCCCTGATCCTTTTCGCGCGCCGCATGATACGTAAGTTGACGCGCGATCATCGTTTCCACCGCCATCCAGGCGAGTTTGTTCGACACCCGGGGAAATGCGGTCAGTGGTTCCCCGAACTGCGACCGGTCCTGCGCATAGCGCAAGCCCAGCTCCAGCGCGTTCTGCGCAACGCCGACGGCGCGCGCTGCGGTCTGGATACGCGCACTTTCGAACGTTTCCATCAACTGCTTGAAACCCTGCCCCTGAATTCCACCGAGCAGGTTTTCATCGGGCACTTCAAACTTGTCGAACGACAGCTCAAATTCTTTCATGCCGCGATAGCCCAGGACTTCGATCTCACCGCCGGTCAGCCCTTCGACCGGAAAGGGATCAGCATCGTCGCCGCGCGGCTTTTCCGCGATCAGCATGGACAAACCGCGATAACCAGGCGCGTCGGCGTCGGTCCGGACCAGCAGCGTCATCATGTCGGCCCGCGCAGCATGCGTGATCCAGGTCTTGTTGCCGGTGACCTGCCACACGCGCCGGCCATCGGGTTTGGTGACGAGTTCGGCGCGCGTGCGCAGGCTGGCAAGGTCCGAGCCGGTGTTAGGTTCGGTAAAAACCGCCGTCGGCAAAACCGCGCCCGACGCAATATCGGCCAGCCACCGGCTCTTTTGCTGCTCTGTCCCACCCAGCCGGATCAATTCGGCAGCGATCTCTGACCGTGTACCAAGCGAACCAACGCCGATATATCCGCGCGACAACTCTTCCGAGGCGACACACATCGCCAGCTTGCCAAGCCCCGAACCGCCCCATTCCTCGGGAATGGTCAAACCAAACACACCCAGCGCCGCCATTTCCTCGATCACCGGCATGGGAATATAGGCGTTGTCGATGTGCCACGCATGCGCCGCAGGTGTCACGCGATCGGCCACGAAACGGCGGAACTGGTCGGCCATCATGTCCAGCACGTCATCGCCGCGGTTGGGCTCTCCCAATTGTCCGGTAATGACCAGCGCCGCGAGCGCCGCCCGATCGGCTGCGCGATCGCCATGCGTTCGTTGTGCGATCGCGACCTGGAGGCCGAAATCCTGTGGCCTGATGATTTCGCTCTGGCTCATGACGATGCCGCCGGCCATTTGCGCAAGGTATTCGTCAAAACCAACCGCCACGATCAGCCGTGAAACTTTGTCAAGCTCGCCGCCGTCGCGCAGCGCCGTGGCCCAATCCAGCAATGCGCGCAGCGCAGTGCCGTACGTCGCGATCCAGGCGAAGCCGTGCACCTGGTGCTGGTGGCGGTTGAGTTTCGCCCCGGCGATCTTGCCATCCACGATCGCGAGGTCACCCACCGCCTCGCGCACGCGGCCGATATAGGCGCTTACCACGTCAAGTGCTTCATGGCACCAGCCGAGCAGATCACCGGATTCGATTGCCTTCGTCTGGCCAGAAGTACTCACGCTTGCCATTGTCAGGCCTTTCGCTGGGCACGTTTTTCGGCCTGCCGTTGTTTCCATTCGGTCATCAGCCGTTTGGGCTCGTCGGTGGTGTGGGCGAATTTGACCGCACGCACGCCGGCCTGGACGGCATCGGCGACCGACATCTGTTCCCAGTCGCGCACCAGCGCCTTTTGAATACGGATCGCGCGCGGACCCGAGATGCAGATCGAGTGAACCCACCGTTCGACCTGAGCGTCCAGTTCATCGAGCGGTACCAGCTTTTCCATATAGCCAAAGTGATACGCTTCTTCCGCAGGCACGATGTCGCCGGTAAAAATCCATTCGCGCGCCTTACCCCAGCCGACCAGAGTCGGGATCAGGCACGCCTCCATGCCCGACGGCACGCCATAGCGAACCTCGGGCATGCCAAACTTTGCATTGGTTGCTGCCACCCGCATATCACATGCGGTCGCGATCTCCATCCCCGCGCCCAGGCAATAACCCACGATCCGCGCGATCACCGGCACCGGCACCCGGCGGATGCTGTCGCATGCCGCATGGGTCGTCGCGCTGCCGCTCTCTGCAACATTGTGATCCGAAAATTGCGACATCTCGCCAATGTTCGCGCCGCCGATAAAGGCCTTTTCGCCTGCCCCGGTCAGCACTACGCAGCGCAGTGTCTCGTCCTGCGCCAGGTGACGCATCACCGATGCAAGCTCTGAACGGCCTTCAACCGGCAAGGCGTTCAGCTTTGCCTCGTTGCAGACCGTAACATAGGCAACGCGGCCACCCTCGGCCCGGTCCTCGTGCCGGACCGAAATGAACCCCGGCTGGTCCTGGACTTGCGCCGCCGATGTCAACATTGGTTTTCCCCTCCTGATTGCAACCGATAACGGCGGTGTTGCCTGCCCGCCCGTTCCATCGTCGTTTACGCTGTGACGTCAGCAGTTACCGGCAGAGCGTCGGCGCCACCTATCCATTTTTTGAAGGGTCGGTATGACCGCAACTCATTGTGCTCAGCGCTGCAGCGCAACGGGATCGAGATAACAAATGACCGGTTGTTCGCTGACGGCGTTCATGATCGGGGCGAATGCCTGCTTGCCCAGCAATTGTCCGGCGGAGCGATAAGCGTCCACGGACGTCCAACGCTCGATGAAATGGAACCGGGCGGGTATCTTTGGCTCTTGAAACAGCTCGACCCCCTCGCACCCGCTTACCGACTGCACCTGGCTTGCAAGCGTGATCAGCGCGTCGCGTAGCTCTTCGATTTGGGCGTCTTTTGCGGTCATAAGATAATATCGGCAGACGGTCATACGCTGTGCCCTTTTGTCCGCGCGAAACGAAAGCTTTCGCGACGGGTAAGCTTAATGCAGCCGGCCTGTCATCGGGCGCACAAATTCTCATTCTGCGTCAGAAATGATCCCGGCCGCACGCGCGCTGTCGCTACTGTCAAAGCTCGATCTCCTGCAGCCGGTAAACCGTACGTGCATTGGCCCCGAACAGGGCGCGTTTTTCATCGATCGATGCGGCCTCGACGATGCGTTTGAATGCGTTCCAAAGCGTGCGATAACTGCACGCCTGCTTGTCGACCGGAAAATTGCTTTCGAACATGCAACGATCGGGCCCGAATGCCTCGATACAATGGAGCACATAGGGGCGCCACGCCTCTGCCAGCACGTCCGATGACGCCGGAACCGGGCGCTCTGCAAAAGCAAACCCATAGGCCGCCATGCCAAGGCCTCCAAGTTTTACGCTCACATGGTCCGCCGCGCCAGCGAACGAATGCCGCGCGACCATTGTTCAAAAACCTCAGGCCGCCTCTTGGCATAAGGGCCGATGCCGAGCGGTGCGCCGATATGGTTGAGAATGATCGTGGTATCGGGAAACCGGTCCGCAAGCGCCGCGACATCTTCCAACTGCGTAAAATACACCCACGCATCAAAGCTCAATCCAAGCGGTGCCAGCGTCCCGAAACCGCGCAGGAAATCTGAATTCGTCAGCAAGTCGGCCGGAGGCGCCAACCGGGCCAGCGAACCGACACGGGGATCGTATTGCGCCTGCTGCCTGATCCCCTTGAACCGTCCCCCACCAGCGGCGACATGCGCCTCAAGCACGGCAGTCGCAGAATGTCCGAGCGTTAGATCGGCATAACCGACAATACCGGCGCACAATCTTTGGACTCCGAACAGTCCGCTCGCGCTGGTCGCGGCAACGCCATTCACATATTCGGTTTCGCCCACGGGACGAAAATGCTCTGGCCCGTCGGCGCGATACATGGCTGTGCATTGCACAAACACGGTCGCCCTCACATCATGTCCAGAGCGCAATTCGGTCATCAATTCGGGCAGTTGATAGCTCTCCGGCGGACGCCACCACATATGATGATGCGCATCGATGATCGGCAGGCCCGGTTCGATCACGGGCTCGATCAGTTGGCCAAGCCAAATGCCGAGTTCCGCCATATCCCGCTGCCTGACCTGTTCTGGTCCAGCCATTGCTATCTTTCCGGCTTTGCACGCATCGGGTCAGCCCGATCGCGTCTTGTATTCCCTGACCAGACGGGCACACAATTCGCCTGCCGTCGGCACGTCGTCAATCGCCCCGGTCGATTGTCCCGCCGACCAGATATCGCGCCAGACCTTGCCCTCCCGGTCGCCGTGACGGACAGTTCGTATGGCGGCACCGATCGCTGCATTGCCAAGATCCCCCGGATCAAGGCCCCATTCTTCCAGGCTTGCAGTCAGAAAGCTTGCACCGACACCCGTCATGTACGGGGTATACGTGATGTCCTCTGCGTCCGATGCGACAATCATCGACTTGTAGGCTTGGGGTGCATTGCCTTCGACCGTCGCATTAAAGCGTGTGCCCATGGAAACCATATCGGCGCCTAGCAATTCTACCGCTGCAATCTGACGACCGTTGGTTATACCACCCGCCACAATGACGGTTCGATCGAACCAGCGCCGTACTTCAGCAATGAATGCAAAAGGATTCAGACGACCGGCGTGACCGCCGGCACCCGCTGCTACAAGGATCAGGCCATCCACGCCCGCATCTGCCGCCTTGCGCGCATGGCGTTGATTAACGACATCATGAAACACGACACCCCCATAACCGTGGACCCGGTCGACAACGTCTTGCGAAATCCCGAGCGAAGTGATGACCAGTGGCACACGCTGCGCGATCGTCGTTTCCAGATCGGCTTCGAGACGCGCATTGCCTCTGAGCATACTATGATTGACTCCAAACGGAGCCGGCTCGCGCCCGGTTTCGTCTGCATGCCGCGCCAACCTGTCGGCAATTTCACTCAGCCAACCGGCGTAGACAGCATTTTCACGACAGTTAAGCGCTGGAAATTTGCTGATTGTGCCATTGATGCAGCGCGCGACGGTCAAATCGGGATTCGATATCATGAACATCGGAGCGGCGAGCGCGGGGACGGAAAGACGCCCTTGCCAAATCAGGGGAACGGGCACTGTCGTCAGGTTCGCGGCACGACGACCGCGCCTTTACGATCGACCGAGATTGAGGGCTTGAGCCCCGATTTTGAAAACCGTTCAAACATCGACATAACCAAATTTTCGAGCGAAATGACCGCGTCGTCAAAGGAACAAATGTAATGTTGCTAGTCGAATCGCTCGATAACAACCTGCTGATCGTTCCCGCGCAAATTTGACTAAATAATTGTATTTACTATTAGAACTGGGATTAAAGGGGGCCCAATCGGTGCCGATCGAGACCCCGAGAAAGCCATATTATTTTTCGTTTTCAAGTTGTTACGTCGCAGGTTGGCGGGGTTCCACCTCGACGCCTATCCACAAACTGGCGCCAATTACTGCCATACGTGCGCAGCGTGTTCTCGGATTTCGCGCGGGTCCGATAGGAACGAGCCGCGGCGATCTCTGCCGCGAGTGGCCCCTCGCCGACCGCGACGATCGCGCCGGCCGTCGCCGGCTGCACCACGATCTCCGTCTCGCTGCCCTCGCCCATACCGCCTGAAGCCCCGCTTTAAGGCGGCCTCGGCCAGCTCGCCTCGACGCCTATATATAGTATTTGATAGTATCCGTGAAGAACACTTATCGGACAGGCTATTGGGTGCGCAAGCGGAGTTTACCTTTCTGGTATTTTGTATACTCATGCGCTAATGACAGAGTCCCCTGCCCCATGGCAAATTGGCCTCGCGCGCCTCGAAGGCGCCCTGCCCTTTCTTTCCCCAGGCGTGCAGACCATGCTTGCCGGACGCACCCTGTCCAGGCTCTGGACTATCCACGTCCGCGACTATCCCTTTGAAAGCTATGGATTGGAGCATACAGCCAATCTCACCGCTTACGAACTGATGCAGACGTCTTACGTCCCCGAGCGCAATGCGTTCCTGTCATGGGTGAGCCGGCGGGCATCCACCGCATTGGCCGACGCTGCGCGGTCAGCGCTGGCTGCCAAGAACGCGCGGGAGACGTTTTCGGAGTTGTGAACAGACAGAATAGGCTGCAATCTGCAGCAAACAAACATTGTGGCCGACTGACAGAATTTACCGCAACGGCGCTCATCCAGAGGGCGTAGAACTCCTATTGACGCGGGCCCCAAACGGCTGAC
>Ga0302314_10000535_pt1 | contig 70192 bp, 68 predicted proteins | sample III_Palsa_N2_3_FD_200533 | JGI IMG/M metagenome (GOLD analysis project Ga0302314, IMG submission 200533) | Peat permafrost microbial communities from Stordalen Mire near Abisko, Sweden - III_Palsa_N2_3 | ecosystem: Environmental > Terrestrial > Soil > Palsa > Peat permafrost | place: Sweden...
CATCCGCCCGGTTGAAGGCCCCCAGGCTCACGCTGGCGGAGGAGTAGAGGTGGATCCAGCCCATCCCGTCGGGGGCGGGCTCGAACGACACCTCCCGGTCGGCGAACGATTTCTGGTGCCGTTCGGTAATGGTCGCCGGGTCCATCCGTTCCCTCGTGGTGCGGGCCTTCTGCTCAAACTTCGACACCGTCAGTGTGGCTGCCGCGGGGAGCACCGCACCCTCGAACACCGAATGCAGGTCGTCCGGCAGGGTGCGGGCATGAGCGACCACCGTTTTCGCGTGCCGGTAACTGAAATCCCCGGCAGACAGGCCCGCCAACGTTTGCGGGAGCCGTTCGGTCAGCATCCGGGCTTCCTCGATCAGGGTCTCCGCGGAACGTTCCGGCAGGCGCAACGCTGCCGCGACCTCCGATACCGCCGTCCGCCGCGCGGTTGCTGCCTGCGACCAGGGCCGCATCCCGTGCGAGGTCGTCACCGCGACATTGAGCTCCGCATACTTCACCAGCCGGTACACGTTCTGGATGCGGCGGGCGGCAGCCCGGTTAGCGGACCGGTCAGAATCGACCAGCTCGTCGACCAGGGCACCCAAGCCCTCATCAACCTCGACCGCGAACGGGGTCTCCTCGACCAGGGATTCCAGTCGTGCGCCGAAGGTGTGGTGGTCGAGCACCCCGTCGGCACCCAACACCGCGCCCGCACCCAACACGGCGCCCGCGCCCAGTACCGGGTCGGCGTTGAGGGTGTCAGCCTCCACGTAGGCGAGCGTGATCGGGTCCATGAGAACAGTCAAACAACCACCCACCGACATTCAGTAAAAGCTGATCAGAACTCGAATAATTCAGGGGACAACCACGGAAACCCCGCGCTGTGGAGGAGTGGAGAGGAGTAGTCGTGCCGAGCTACGCCACCCTCACCGCCCCTTCGTCACGCGACCCGACCGCAAGCGGACTGCGACCGCAAGCGGACTGCGACCGCGAGCGAGCGTCAGCGACGCCCACCCAAGCGGTAGAACCAGAACGGTACGGCCGAGAGCAGGCAGCTGATCGCGGGAACGATGGTCAGCGAGAGCCACACCGTCTGCTGCATCGCGAACGTCACGTGCACCCCCGAGTGGTAGCCGGCGATCGCGACGAACAGACCGAACACGCCCACCGCCGCGGCCGCCATGAGCTTCGAGACGAACGTGAGCGTGGCGAACGAGATGCCGTCGTTGCGCACGCCCGTGCGCTTCTCGACGTCATCCACCGCGTCGGCGATCATTGTCGCCTGCACTACCAGGAAGATGCCGAGCGTCAGCCCCGTGAGAAAGATGAAGATGACCGTCGCGAAAAGGTTCTGAAACCCCACGATGAACATCAGCACGTATAGCACGGTGCCGACCAGCGAACTCGCGATGGCCAGGAGGCGGCTGGTCGTGCGCCGCAGCAGCACGGGCGTAAGGAAAGCGGCGAGCACGATTCCCAGAATGATGGCGCCGCCGACGAGCGGGAAAAGGTTCGAGTTCTTGTAGGCGATCACCACGAACAGTGCGCCGCCGACCTGCACGATGTTGCGACCGAAGCCGAGAATCGACCCGACGAGCACCATCAGCAGCGGAGTGTTGCGAAACAGGGTTCCATACAGCTGCCGAGCGGTGAGGCGCGCGTGCTCCTCGGGTATGGGCCGCTCGCGCACGAAGAAGAAGGCCAGCAGGTACAGGGCAAACCCGACAACCGAAACTGCCAGGATGGCCAGCGACCATCCGCCCGCGGTCGTCTTCGGCCCGAAACTCAGCGCCGCGGCGAGCGGCTGCACGCCCAGGGTCGCGATGCCGAGCGAGATCGCGCCGAACGCGCGAACACTCGCCACCACACGGTTTCGAGCCGCCTGGTCGCCGAAGGCCGAACCGATGAGTCCCCACAACGGCACGTCGCAGAACGAGTATGCGATGCCCCACAGCACGTAACAGACGCCGAAGAACGCCAGCTTGAACGTCTCAGACCCGCTCGGCACAGAGAACAACAGCGTGGTCAGCACCACGACCGGAAGCGCCGAGAACAGAATGAACGGCCGCATCTTGCCCCAGCGGGTGTGGGTGCGGTCGATGATCGTGCCGACGACCGGATCGGTCACCGCATCGATGGCTTTGGCGCCGGCCAGGATCGCCGACACGATGAAGATTCCCTGAACGCTGATGTGCGCGAACTGCACCAGGTAGAGCGTGATGAAGGTCGAAACCGCGGTGAGCACCGCATTCTGGCCGAACGCGGCCGTGACGATCGCGACGCTCTGGGTGCGGGTTGACGGGATCTTCTCGACCGTTGTCATTCAGGGCTCCAAAAGGATAGTGACGATCTCGTACGGAGTGAGCACGAGATTACCGAGATCCGCCGGACCGGTGGGCTTTTCGAGCAGGTCGGTCAGTTGCGCGCTGCTGTGCGGCAGCGCGATCGTGAGCGCGGTCGTGGCCGTGCGACCCAGGCTCTCGTATAGTCGCAGCACCGTGCCGCGACCGTTCTCCGCCGTTTTGATGGTGTCGATGACGACCCCCTCGTTGCTCGAGGATGCGACGCTGTCGAAAGTCAGCCCCTCGCGCAGCAGCAGCGGGTTGTTGAGGCGGTATCCCTCGCGCACGGCCTTGCCGAAGTCGTCTTTCTCGAACGGCGTAAACGCGTAGGTGAAGGTGTGGTGGCCGCGATCGGCCGTCTTGTCGGGAAAGGTGGGGGAGCGCAGCAGGTTGAGGCTGATCATGCCGTGCTTCGCACGGTGGCCGTACTTGCTGTCGTTGAGCAGTGCGAAGCCGCCGGCCGCATCCTGAGTGGCGATCCACTTGTGAGCGCAGGTCTCGAACTGCGCCGTCTCCACCGGCCCGTTGTCGGTGGTGGGCCGCTCGATGCTGCCGAACTGGATTTCGGACCGCGCCACAGGCCCGAAGTGCACGGGAAAGAACTGCGCGCGCAGCATGCGGTGCCTGGTGTGCCAGTCGACCTCGGTTTCGAAGCGCACGACGTCGCTGCCCGTCTCGAGGATGACGCGCTGGTCGATGGTGAAGCTGGCCGATCGGTACACCTGCCGCCGCGTGACGGTCGCGCCGTCGCGGGAGCTCGTGACGGTCGCCGGCCGCAGAGTGCGCGGTGTCTTCGTCGCGTAGTCCTGCTTGATGTCCCAGGCGTCGAACGGAAACTGGTACGGGTCCCGGTGCAGCACGAGCCGGTTGAGTCCGCCCGCGGAGTGCTCGACGCCGCTCGCATCGACGCACGACACGATCTCGCCCGACGCTCCGAAGCGGAGCGTGAGCAGGCCGTTGTGCAGGGTATCGTCCGAGTAGCCGAGTTCGGGAGCGTCGGTAGCCGGATGCAGGAGGGCGGCTGCATAGGGCGGGACCGTCGCGGAATACCAGCTGTCTGCGACCTTCACGTGCTCGGCGCGAGCGAACCCCGTGAGGTTGACGGCCGACGGCGCGTTGCCCGCCCGAGGCAGGGCCGCCTCGAGCTGGTCGCTGTACTGCCGCAGAGCGCTCTCGACACGGAGATAGGTTTCGACCGCCTCGCGGTTGACACGTTCGATGGATGACCCGGGCAGGATGTCGTGGAACTGGTTCAGCAGCACATCCCGCCAGTGCTGGCGCAGCGCCGACCGGCTGTCGACGCCGACGATGGCGGCGAGAGCTTCGACGTTGTGCAGCATCCGCTCGACCAGCCGGTTGTGGTACTTGATGGCGGCCTGGGTCGTGTACGTGCCCTGGTGCGTCTCAAGGTAGAGCTCGCCGGCGTGGGTATGCGCGATGTCGCGTTGCTCCAGCGCGCGGAAGAAGTCGCCCGCGGTCGAGTACTCAACTCGTGGCAGGCCGCGCAGGTTCTTCTCGCGCTCCCGCAGTTCGAGGTGCACTTCTCCGGGGCCGCCACCGCCGTCGCCGGCGCCGTACACGAGCAGCGCAGTGTCGAGGCTGCGTTCCGGGTACTGGTGGATGCCCTTCAGCAGTCCGTCGGCCGCGCCCCGACTGTTGTAGTCGCCCTCCGGGGGCATGTGCACGAGCACGGTCGACCCGTCGATGCCCTGCCAGTTGAACGTGCGGTGCGGAAAGTCGTTGACCTTGTTCCAGGCCAGCTTGATGGTCTGGAACCAGTCCATCCCGCTCTTCTTGAGGATCTGCGGCAGGTTGCCGTTGTAGCCGAACGTGTCGGGCAGCCAGCAGAGCCGAAGGTCGTCGTCGCCGAGGCCGAATTCGTCCTGCAGGAAGCGGCGCCCCATGATGGCCTGGCGCACCAGCGCCTCACCGCTCGGCAGGTTGGTGTCGGGTTCGACCCAAAACGAGCCCTGCAGCTCGATGCGGCCGGCGGCGACCGCCTGTTTGAGGCGGGCGAAGACGGCTGGCTGCTCGTCTTTCATCCACTGCATCTGCTGCGGCTGGCTGGTGCCGTACAGGTAGCCCTCGCGATCCTCCACGGTGTTGAGGGCGCGCGTATACGTGCGGGCGGACTTGCGATGCGTTTCGCGAAGGGGCCAGAGCCATGCCATGTCCAGGTGGCCGTGGCCGATCGCACTGTAGACGAAGTCACTCGTCGAGGGGGCGGCGAGCGCTTCGGCGAGCACGGCCCGGGCGGCGCGCGCGTCGCCGGCGGTGAACCGCGACCACGCGGCGCGCAGTTGTTGCCGCAGTTCGGCCTCGAGCGCCGAGTCGTCGGTTGCACCCGCGAGCACGACGAGCGTCAGGTAGTCGTAGTACAGGCCGAACACGTCGTCGTCGCGCACGGCGAGGTGCGCGCCATGGTAGACGGCATTGCCGTACGGGTAGAGCAGGAAGCCGTTGTAGGCGATGTCGGCGTAGAAGTCGACGGTGCCGGCCGAGGTATCCACGTGCTCGAGCGGCCGGTACTTTCCGGCGCTGTGAGGAAGGTCGGCCTGGATCCAGACGGTGCTGACCGAGTCGACCGGCACGCCATCGGCGCTCACGACCAGTCCCTCGCCGCGGATGCCCAGCATGACCGTCGCATCCTCGTGCCCGGCCGGAACCGTGCCCGTGACGTGCAGCCATGCGCAGTCCAGCTTCTTGCCCCACGCCGTGCCCGGCCGCAGTGCACGGAAGGCGGAATGGTCGAGCTGCCCGAACGGCACGGGCTCGTCTGACCGAGCGATCTCGGCTTCCAGCGGGGCGACCTCGCGGTAGACCCTTTTGCGGATGCGCAGCAGTCGACGATATTCGCGCGGCTGTTCCGCCGCCAGCCCGAACAACCAGGCCGCGAACCCGCCCATGCGCGCCACCCCCGTCGGTTCTCGACCGTCCCAAGCCTTTGACCGTACCAAGCCGCTAACCGTACCGGGCCTTTGGTCGTGCGCCAGCTTAGCCGACGGCCGCCGGGCGTCTCGGGCTGTCGTCGTCGAATCTGTGCAGTAGGCGGAAGGTCTGTGCGGCAGGCGCGCGGTCAGGGGGTCGGAGTTGCGGTCAGGGGGCCGGAGTTGCGTCGGGCGCGGGCTCCGACAGCCCGAGCCGCGGGTAGAGGATCGAGTATCCCTCGGCCAGCCCGCCGTTCAGCGCACCGAGCACGTGTCCGCCGTTGTGCACCTCGAAGTAGGTCGTCTTCCAGCCCGCTGCCTTCGCGGCGGCACTCACCGTCAGCGCCTCCCGGCGATAGGAGTAGTCGTTCGAGCCGACCGTGAAGATCGCGTCCGTGTCGGGGTAGTGGCCCGTTTTCAGGATGTTGACGGGCCAGGTCGCCTGGTAGGCGGCGGAGTTGCCGTGGAACGTGCCGGCGAGTACAACTGCGGACTCGTCCGCGCCCGGGTACTCCTCGCCCGAGATGTCGAGCACGTTGCCGAAGAGGTTCGGGTATTTCGCGCCGAACGAAAGTGCGCACTCGCCGCCGTTCGAGTAACCCGCGATCGTCCAGTGGGCCGGATCCTGCATGATGCGCAGGTGGCTGCGCGCCCAGTTGACGACATCCTGAGTGATGTATGTTTCGGCGTTGCCGTACCTCGTCGCGTTGAGGCACAGCGGGTCGACTGCCGGGTTTCCGATCTGGTCGGCGACCACGACGATAGGCGCGAGTCCGTTGTTGCGGGCCTGCAGCTGGTCGAGGATGGCCTGCTGGAACGACGGGTCGGGATTTCCCGGCTGGCCCATCATCATGATCACGAGTGGAAGCAGCGGCGGATCCTTCACCAGCGCGGCAGGCGGGTAGTAGATGCCGGCAGGCCGTGCAGTGAATCCCGAGATCAGGCCGGGGATCGCGACCTCATTCACGGTGCCTTCGGTGGGCATGTCTTTGGGCGGTACCCAGTTGGCCCACAACGCGCCGCCGTCGAGCACAGTCGGCACCGGGTCGGGTGTGGCTTTGACGACGGGCACCGAGATGGTCTTGAGGGTCGACACTCCCGCGAGGGCGCCGATGGTCGGGTCGAGGCCGAAGTCGGCGTTGATCCCGAGCGTGCCCGCGAGCAGGATCAGCACGACGGAGCAGGCCGTTCCGATGGTGCGCCAACCGGGCTTCGACCACAGGCTGGCCACGCCGAGGGCGATGCCGGCGAACCCGACGATGGTCCACGCGGACGTCACCGGGCTGAGCGCCACCCCGAGGGCGTCGGTCACGGCGACCAGGTACAGCACGCCCACCGCGATCGCGGCGCCACTCGCGACCGCTGCCGCGCCGACGATGACCCTTCGGCGGGTGGGGCGACGCGCAAGCAGAAAAACCACGGATGCCGCGGCCAGCAGGTAGACCACCGACTGCACCGCGCCCCCGATGATCTGGGTGCGCAGGATGCCCAGCGCCACGGGGGAGCTGTTCGAGCCGGCCCAGTGAAGGGTCGTCAGGTAGAGAGCGCCGGCGATGACGATCGCTGCAAGCGCAACGCCGACGATGAGAGCGACGCGCTGGGCGAGGCTCGGACCCAGTTCGTCGGGCGAGATGGGCAGTGCGAGTTCGGCCGGGGTGGGCTGCAACCGTGCGGGGAACTCCCGCCGTGAGGGGTCCGGCGACACACTCGCCCGGTCTTCGGCCAATTGGCGGTCATCCTGTTCTGGTCGTCGGTCGGCACGGTCGGTCAGTGGCGGCACCGCCCGTCTGGCCGGCGCGTCGTCACGAATTCTATGATCCACGGCCAGCCTGAGAGATTATCCACAGATTTGCCCAAGCTGAATACTGAGCGACACTCAGGCCATACATAATGGTGTCGATGTTGCCGACGCCGCCAGCGATGCCATCCCCTGCTGCAGGGGTCGGGCGCTGCGCGACCCCGGCGCGGCACCGGAGGCGATGTGATTAGGCAGCTGCTGCGCCGCAATATCCTGACGCTGCTGCTCTTTGCCGGCTTCATCATCACGGCGGCTTTCACTCACGGGTTCTCCGGGCCGACGGCGTCCCAGCGTGCTGCGGTCGGCACCGGTTTCACGCAGGTCGTCGAGCGCGGGCTGTGGTGGACGCCCCTCACGTCGGTTCTGGTCAGCAACGGCGGGTTCGAACTCGCCTTCGTGCTGTTGTGCGTCATCGTGCTGGTCGGACTTGCCGAGCGCACCATGGGCACTCTTCGGTCGGCGCTCGCCTTCGTGGTCACCGCCGTTCTCGGTGCCGCTGTCGGCATCACCGCGCAGGCGGTCGGCAACGTCGCCGGCGAGCTGTGGTCGCTGCGGGTCAGCGCGTTCGTCTCGCTCGACCCGATGACTGCCATCACTGGCGTCGCCATGACCGCCACGGCATTCGCCGGACGGCTCTGGCGGCGACGCGTGCGCGTGCTGCTGCTCTCCACGACCCTCGTGTACCTGCTTTACGGCGGCCAGCCTTCCGACCTCTACCGCCTGTGCGGCGCCCTCGCCGGTCTCGGCCTCGGCTATGCGCTGCGTCCCACCGACGGCTCACCGCTCTGGCCGCGCAGCTCGCACCACGAGACGCGCGTGCTCCTCGCCGCCGTGATCGCCATCACCGCGCTCGGCCCGGCGGTGACGCTGCTCAGCCGTCCCCGCCTGGGGCCGCTCGCCCCGCTCGGCCTGCTCATAGCGAACGCCCGGCCCATGCGGCACGGGGTGCTCGACCGCTGCCTCGAGCTGCAGGTCACCAGGGACTGCCTTCGCGACGTCAACCTCGAGCGCATCAGTGGTGTCGGGCCGGTGCTGCTGACGCTGCTACCCCTGGTCGCCCTCCTGGTGGCAGCGCTCGGGGTCCTGCGCGGCCGCAGCTTCGGGGCGTGGCTCGCGGTCATCGTCAATGTGGCGATGGCCGCGCTCGCCGCCCTGTTCTACGGATTGGTTCCGCTGTTTCCCGCGGGTTCGGCGCGGGCCGTTCCCTCGGTGACCCGGTGGGAGATGCCGCTCGACCTGACCATCTGTGCTGCCTTTCCGCTCGTCATCGCGATCGTGGTGCTCGCCAACATGCGGCATTTCACAATTCGCAGCTCGGGTCGGGTAGTGCGGCTGTACCTGCTCGGTGTCGCCGCCTCGCTCGTCGTGCTGTCGGGTGTCTATGTGGCCGTCGGGCTGGCCGTGCGCGACCAGTTCCGGCCGCGCGTCGACGCGCTGGACCTGCTCGCCGACCTGCCGGATCGATTCGCGCCCGTCGGGTTCCTGGCGATCGAGCCGCTGGCGTTCCGTCCCGCCGGCCCGCTCGCCGGGGTGCTGTACGACTGGATCGGTCCCCTCTTCTGGCTCGTCGTCGTACTCGGCGCGCTGGCGATCACAATCCGGCCCTCGCGACGCGTGTTCGCGGGCAGGGCCCGAGCCATCGAGCTGCTGAAGATGGGCGGGGGCGGATCGCTCTCGTACTGGGCCACCTGGGTGGGCAACCACTACTGGTTCTCGCCCGACGGCCAGGCCGCGGTGGCCTATCGCGTCGTGAACGGCATCGCGGTGACCACCTCCGAACCATTCGGCCAGCGCGCATCCGCTCTCACCGCGGTGGCCCAGTTCGCGCGGTACTGCGACGACAACGGCTGGGTGCCCTTCTACTACGGCATCCATCCCGAGTTCGCCGAGGTCTGCCTGAACATGGGCTGGTCTGCCGCCATCGTGGGCGATGAGACCATCGTGTATCCCGCTGAATGGAACACGACGGGCAAACGCTGGCAAGACGTGCGCTCGTCGATCAACCGGGCCGAGCGCGACGGTGTGCGTGCCATCTGGGCGCTGTTCTCCGAACTGACGCCGCGCCACGTGAGCCAGATCGAGGAAATCTCCGAGGCCTGGGTGGCGGACAAGGAGCTGCCCGAGATGGGCTTCACCCTGGGCGGGATCGACGAGCTGCGTGACGACGAGGTGCGTCTCATGATCGCCGTGGACGCGAACGACCTGATCGTGGGGGTTACCAGCTGGCTGCCGTCGTACACCGAGGGAACGGTGACGGGATGGACGCTCGACTTCATGCGGCGAGTGCCGGACGGTCCCAACGGAGTGATGGAGTTCCTGATCGCGCGGGCCGCCGAGCAGTTCCGCGCCGACGGCATCGAGTTTCTGAGCCTCTCGACGGCTCCGCTGACGCGGGACAACTCGAGCGTTCTGGAGAACACCGGAATCGCCCGAATGCTGCGCTACATCGGGTCGCGACTCGAGCCCGTCTACGGCTTCACCTCGCTGTTCAATTTCAAACGCAAGTTCCAGCCGGTGTTCCGCCCGGTATACATGGCGTATCCCGACTCGCTGTCGCTGCCGGCGATCGGTGTCGCCCTGGCCCGGGCCTACGTGCCCTCGCTCTCGCCGCGCCAGGCGGTTCGATTCATGCGGTCGCTGGGTCGCTGACCGGCTCCGACGACTCGAGAAACTCGAGGATGTCGCGCACGAGGCGCCGATTGCCCTGGGTGCCGATGTGGCCGGCGCGCGGATAGATCGTGAGCCGGGCGCCGGGGATGCGCTGGGCGGTGTCGGTGAACAGCTCGGCCGTGTAAAAGCGGTCGTTGCCGCCGCCCGTGACGAGCGTCGGCGCGCTCACCGCCGCAATCCGGTCGGAGAGGTCGAACGTGTCCTCGGCATCCAGTGTCACCAACAGGTCCGCGTCCTCGTGGCCGACGACGATCCGGGGCGCGAGTCGGCCGGCGAGGGACAGGATCGCCCTGCGGCTCACGGTCGCGCCCGTGTTGGACAGGAAGAGTGCTGCCGCGCGCCGCGGGTGGCCCTCGCGCAGCAGTGTCGCGATCTCGCGCTGCACCAGGCGGCCGTGTTCGCTCAGGCGGTAGGCCGATGACACGAGCACCAGCCGATGCACCAGCTCGGGAAAGTCGACGGCCAGCTGCAGGGCGATTCCACCGCCGGTGGAGACCCCGACGACGTCGACCGGCTGGGAGAAGAGGCTCCGGATGGTGTGTGCGTATTCTTCGGCGAGATCGGTCATCGTGATGCCGTGCTCCAGGCCGGCCCGGCGGTCGATGCTCCAGACCGAACGGCTGCCCGAGAGCTCGACGATCTCCTGGTGCTGCATCCAGCGCCCGACCCGCACCGGCACGCCGTGGCGGCCGGCCAGTCCCGGGATGACGACGAGTGGCGCGCCGGTGCCCATACGCAGGTGGGGAAGCGAGGGCTTGGTCATGGTTTCGGCTGGCGGATGCGGCGGAATGGAGTCCATACCGGCACCACACCACAACTCTATTGGCGCTTCATATGAGTTATGTTCGAGCGAGGTAAGCACCGGGACCGGCCGGTTAGAGCCTCTCCCGGAAGTAGTCGACCGCCCTGCCGAGCAGGGGAACCGGATCGGCACCGACGAAGACGTGATCCGCGCCGGGGACGGCCACCAACTCCGCACTGACTCCGACCGCAGCCAGCGCGTCACGCAACTCGACGCTCTGGCCGAAGGGCACGACCGTGTCCGCCTCGCCGTGCACCAGCAGGAACGGGGGCGCGGCCGAGGTGACGTGCGTGATCGGCGAGGCCACGGCCTCGCGTTCGGCTTCTGGGATGGGAGAGTTCGCCAGGAAGATCGTCATCGGATCCGGTGGCAGTCCGCCCGCTGCCCGCTTGAGTTCGTCGATCCACTCGGGAGGGAACGACTCCTCGAGCGAGGGCATCGTCGCCAGGTTGCTCACGCCGTAGAAGTCCACGACAGCCAGGACGCTACTCGCCGGCCCCCGGACCCCATCCGTGCCTTCGTATTCGGGCGCGCCGGCGGTGAGCGCGAGAAGCGCTGCCAGGTGACCTCCTGCCGACTCGCCCCATACTCCGATCCGTTCGGCGTCGATTCCGAACACCTCGGCAAAGTGGCGCAGATAACGAACGGCGGCTTTCGCGTCATACAACTGGGCAGGGAACGGGGCCTCACGGGAGTGCCGGTAGTCGATCGCGGCGACGGCAATCCCCGCGTCGATGAGCGACTGGAACACCAGCCCACTCGGCCAGTAGTCCGGCGGGTATTTGCGCGCTCCGAACAACCAGGCGCCGCCGTGGATCCAGACGACCACTGCGACCGGCGCTGTCCGGGATGACGGAACGTAGACTTCCATCTCCAACTCGCGGTACCCGTTCGGTGCTGAGTAATTCACACCGGTCCAGACATCGGCGCCCAGGGGCGCTCCGTGGTCGCCTGCAGTACCGGGCTCCCGGTAAGCAGGCGGTTCGGGCGGTGCCTCGCGTGATGGGAGCGTTTCGTTCGCCATGAGCTACCTGACCCCGCGGATGAAGAGGATCAGCACAGCGCCCACCAGTCCGGCGATAGCACCCGTGATGAACAGCGCAGCGTAGTTCTGCGGAATCGCGGTGGATGCACCGATCAGCAGGATGGCCGGCGCCAGAGCCGGCACGAATGACGACGGGAGCGTGCTCGCCAGTCCCATGATGCTCATGCCCTGGCCCGGGTTGACCTTGTCCGGAACGAGCTGGCTCACGAGCGCGAGGTCGACTGCGAAGTACACCCCCTGGCCGAGCCCGACGATGCCGATGGCGACCAGGAATCCACCGAATGACGTCGAGGTCGCGGCGACGGCGAGTCCGACCGCGAAGATGATTGCGGCCGCGATGACGAAGGGCTTGCGGCGCCCCACGATGTCGGAGAGCTTGCCTGCGATGGGCGCGAAGATCAGGGCCGCGACGGTGAGTACCAGGGTCGACAGAAAGAGGTCCTGCGAGACATCCTTGCCGTTCACGTGCAGCACGGCCAGCAGGTAGAAGATCTGGTACGCCTGGATCGCTGCGACACCGAAGAAGATCAGCAGCCGGCTGAACCACGCCCAGGCGAAGTTGGGGTTCTTGGCCGGGTTGACCCAGAAGGTGCTGAAGAATTGCACCGCGTCGAAGGGGGGCCTCGGGGCATCCAGCACTTGCGGGTCTCTGATCACGAGCGCGAAGACCAGAGAACCGAGAACCGCGACACCGGCCGGGATGAGAATCTGCAGCGTCAGCGAGCTCGCCACCGCAGAGGCGATGCCGAGGCCGAGCACTGCGCCGATCGGAAGGCTCAGTCCGACGATCGCTGAGGCGGGTCCCCTTCGCAGCGGCTCGAACTGGTCGGCGATGATCGCCGTCACGGCTACCGTTACGGCGGCAGTCGCGAGCAGGGTCAGGATGCCGGCGATTACCAGCACCGCGACGCTGGATGAGACGGCGAGCACGATGCCACCCAGGGCGAACAGCACCGCACCGATGATCAGCAGGGGTCGGCGGCGGCCGAGACGCCCGCGGATGCGGTCGCTCAGTCGGCCGTAGAGCGGCGTCGCGACGATGGAGCAGAGCGCGGCGACTGCGATCGCGAGTGACACGATGCCGGCCGCATGCGCGGCGCCGACGATGACGGTCGCCTTGAGCGCAACGGTCTCGACGGCGGGGACGAGTTGCCCCATGCCGGCGCCGATGGCGGAGAAACCGAGGAAGAACAGGAATCCGCGTTTCGGGTTGGTCCAGGTCCTTACGGGGGTCGAATCGTCGGCCGGGGGATTCGCGGCAACCGCGGCACCCGTGTCGGGAGTCAGGGAGGGAGAAGTCATCTGCGGGCACCTTTGCGTCGCGATCAGCCGGGGTAGCTGATTCTCTTCCCCAGTTTTTAGCACAGACAAACAGGGATGGCTGTTCCGTTACTAATTTGTTATGAAATATACTTTCGTTCTGCGAAAGTCCCGCAACCGCCGGTCCGAAATCGACAGCGACCTGACGAACCGGATTCAGGCGCGGGGTGCGATATCCGCGCGGATCAGCTCGACCACGTACCGCGCCGCTCCGACCGCGTCGAGGCTCTCGTCGTGCAACCAGTGCAGTTGCAGCCCATCGCTCATGGCCACGAGCTGCAGCGTAATCGCGTCGATGTCGGCGTCCGGGCGGGCCTCGCCGCGTTCGATGCTGCGCCGGATGGCGCCCGCCATGTTCTCTCGTACCTGCGCGAATTGCCCGGCGAACCAGGTGTGCGCCGGATGGTCGGGGGCGGTCGCTTCGGCCGCAATGATCTGGTACGCCCTCGACGCGTTGCTCACCCAAAGCGCGAATTCGACCATTCGAACGACCGCATCCAGCATCTCGTTGGCCGTGGCCGTCTCGATGGAATGGAGGGCGCGGGCATTGGTGAGCAGGCGATGGCCGAGCGCCTCGCGCAGGAGCGCCTCCTTGGTGCCGAAGTGGTGCAGGAGCCCCGAGCGCGTGAATCCCGCCCGACGAGCGATGGTCGACAGCGAGATGCCGTTGAAGCCGTTCTCGGAGAGGTTTTCGATCGTGGCGGCGAGAATGCGCTCGCGTGCGGCGTCGCCGCGGGGGTCGCTGGCGCCGGGCTCGACCGGTTGAGCGCTGGCAGTCACGTGAACACTGTAATCAGATGCGACGACGCACTGCATGGTCGAGGCAGCGCATAGTAACGAGAAGATAACGAAACAGTCATTGCCGACTATCTGTGCTAAAAACGCATCCGAGATGATCACTGACGATGCCAGCTGGATCGAGCCATTCGAGCCCGAGATCCGGCCGGCCGGGCTTCGCCCCGGCTACGCGCTGCGCCGGGACTTCGACTGCGCAGACTTGGGCTGCACAGGCTCCGGCAGCACGGAAATCGACCGCACCGGCATCCGGTCTGGACGCGTCGAGATCACCGCTCACGGCATCTACGAGTTGTTCGTCAATGGGCACCGTGTGGGCGACCAGGAACTGACACCCGGCTTCACGTCGTATCGCACCCGGCTCCAGGTGCAGGCCTTCGACGTCACCGACCTGCTGGTGCCCGGCGCCAACACCCTGGGCATCCTGCTCACGGACGGCTGGTTTCGTGGTCGACACGGGTTCGAGCGCGAGGCCGACGGGTTCGGCAGAAGAACCGCGGCGCTCGCAGAACTCGAACTGGTTCATGCCGACGGCGGCACGGCCCGCCTCGGTACGGACCATCGATGAACGTCGAGCACCTCGCACATCCTGGCGGCGGACCTCATGGATGGCCAACACTCCGATCTGCGCCTGGTCGACGACTGGGCCGTGCCCGGATTCGACGCGAGCGCCTGGCATCCGGTCGTCGTCGCGACCGACGGGCTCTACGGCGATCGCTCGCGTCTGGTCGGCCCGGTAGCGCCGCCCGTGCGGCGGGTACGCGAGGTCGGCCCGAAGACACTCACAGTGCTCGCCTCCGGTGCGGTGGTCGTCGACTTCGGCGAGAACCTGAACGGCTGGGTGCGGCTCGAGAACCTGGGCCCCGCGGGCACGCGGCTGACGCTCACGCACGGCGAGGTGCTGGCCGCGGATCGCGCAGTGTTCACCCGGAACCTTCGCGCGTTCGACTTCGTGAGCCGGGTGCCCCTGCCCGCAGGACAGGTCGATACCGTGGTGTCGTCGGGTCGGCCGGGCGACGTGTTCGAGCCGCGGCACACCACGCACGGGTTCCGGTATCTGCAGGTCGACGGGCATCCGGGGGACCTGACGATCGACCAGGTCACGGCCGTCGTGGTGCATTCCGCCCTCGAGCCCACCGGCGGTTTCGAGTGCTCGGATACGCGGATAAACCTGCTTCACGCGGCCGGCGTGCGCACGTTCCTCGCCAATGCCTGCGATATCCCCACCGACTGCCCGCAGCGGGAACGATCGGGCTTCACGGGTGACTGGCAGGTCTATGTGGATGCGGCGGCATTCACCCACGATGTGGCCGGCTTCTCCGACAAATGGCTGCGCGACCTCGCGGCCGACCAGTGGCACAACGGAGTTGTTCCCACCATCGTGCCCAACCCGCACGGCAATGGACCAACGGGCATGCACTTCACCGACATGACCAACGGGTCGGCCGGTTGGGGCGACGCCGCCGTCATCGTGCCCTGGAAGACCTGGCGGCAGTACGGCGATCGCGAACTGCTCGAGCGCCAGTACCCGTCGATGGTCGCGTGGGTCGAGTATGCGGCGAACTGTGCGGCGACGGCCCGGCATCCCGACCGCGTCGCCGCGTGGCCCGAGCCGCGGGAGCACGAGAAATACCTCTGGGATACGGGCTTCCATTTCGGCGAGTGGCTCGAGCCCGGCATTGAACCCTCACTCGATCCGGGTCGTGACAACAACGAGGTCGCAACGGCGTACCTGTCGTACAGTGCTCGTCTTCTCGCCGGTGTTGCGGCCCTGCTCGGCCACGGCCACGACGCCGCCCGGTACGCCGGGATCTCCAACCGGGCTCGGCACGCCTGGCAGGTGGAGCAGCTGTCACCCGACGGCCGCCTTCTCGTGCAGACGCAGGCCTCACACGTGCGTGCGCTGGCGTTCGAGCTGCTTCCGGCGGAGCTCGTACAGCCGGTCGCCGACCGGCTGGCTGCGCTGGTGCGGGATGCCGGCGACCACCTCGCCACCGGCTTTCTCAGCACCGGCCTGCTGCTGCCGGCGCTCGCCGAACACGGACACCTCGATACCGCATACCGGGTGCTGTTTTCGACCGGATATCCCTCCTGGCTGGGAATGATCGACCAGGGCGCGACGACCATCTGGGAGCGCTGGGACGGCCTGTCGGAATCCGGTGTGGCGACGGGTTCGCTCAACCACTACAGCAAGGGTGCGGTGCTCGAGTTCCTGCACTGCTACATCGCAGGCATCCGTCCGGCGCCGCAGGCGACCGAGGCCACCGTCGGCTACCGGGAGTTCAGGATCGCGCCCAAACCGGGCGGCGGGATCACTAGCGCCAACGCGTTCCACGACACCCCGTACGGCCGCATCGAGTCGAGCTGGCGTATCGAGGCCGGGGTCTTCACGCTGCGTGTCGCCGTTCCGGCGGGTACCACCGCGGTCGTCGAGCTGCCCGGCGGGGCCGTGCACCGATGCGGCCCTGGGACCCACGAATGGCAGGATGGGTCACTATGAGTGACAACAGCAGGACCCAGGTGCGCCCTGCAACCGAGGGCTGGACGCAACAGCTCGACGAGGGTGGTCGCCCGCTGCTGCAGTTCGCCTCGCCGCGTCGCAAGCAGCCCGAGAAGCACCTCGCCGATCTCGACCTGGCCGCGCGCAAGGCCCGCGCCGTCGAACTCGGCGTTCCGGCCTTCCGCGCGACCCAGCTCTCGACCCACTATTTCAGCCACTACACGACCGACCCCGCGGAGATGACCGACCTGCCGGCCGAGGGGCGCGACGAGCTCGTGAGCGCCATGATGCCACCACTGCTCACCGAACTGCGACAGCTCGGCACCGACGGCGGTGACACGCTCAAGTTCCTCTGGAAGCTGTTCGACGGCGCCCTCGTCGAGTCCGTGCTTATGCGCTACCCGGGCCGGGTCACGCTGTGTGTCTCATCGCAGGCCGGCTGCGGGATGAACTGCCCGTTCTGCGCGACCGGCCAGGCCGGCCTGACCCGCAACCTGTCGACCGCCGAGATCCTCGACCAGATCGTGCAGGCCAACCGTGCCATCGCGGCGGGCAAGCTCGGCGGCACGCGGCGAGACGGCGGACACGATGCCGAACGCGTGACGAACATCGTCTTCATGGGCATGGGCGAGCCGCTCGCCAACTACGCGCGGGTGCTGGCTGCAGTGAAGCGGATGATCGCCCCGGCACCTGAGGGACTCGGAATGTCGGCCCGGCGCATCACCGTCTCATCCGTTGGCCTGGTGCCTGCGATTCGCAAGTTCGCTGACGAAAACCTTCCGGTTCGCTTCGCCCTCTCGCTGCACGCGCCCGACGACGAGCTGCGCGATGAGCTCATCCCGGTCAACTCCAAGTGGAAGGTCGATGAGGCCCTCGACGCCGCGCGCCACTACTTCGAGGTCACTGGGCGGCGGGTGTCGATCGAGTACGCGCTGATCAAGGACATGAACGACCACGGCTGGCGCGCCGACCTGCTGGCCGAGAAGCTCAATGCCCGCGGTCGTGGGTGGGTGCACGTCAACCCGATCCCGCTCAACCCGACACCGGGGTCGATCTGGACCGCCTCGGATGCTGCGACCACAGCCGAATTCATCGACCGGCTCGAGCGCGCGGGCATCCCGGCGACCCTGCGGGACACCCGCGGAAAAGAGATCGACGGCGCCTGCGGGCAGCTCGCCGCCAGCGAGTAGCCGCCGGGCCGGTAGTCGGCCGGGCGGGTAGTTGGCCGGGCGGGCAGGTCAGGCCGGGCGGGTCAGGGGCGGTAGTCGATGTCGCCGCGCTGCCCGAGGAATGTGAGCTGTGCGGCGGCCATCGCCTCGATGTAGGCGTCGACGGGCGCTCCGTCCACTCCGTAGGCCGCCGCGGCGACCCGGGACACGACCTCCGCCGGATCGGCGCGGCCGCCCAGGTCGTCGAAGACGGCCACGAGCTGCGCGAGCCGCTGTTCGCGGTAGGTCGCGTTGCCCGCCGCCCAGGCGCCGACGCTTGAGAAGGCCGGTCCGTGGCCGGGGAACCCCGGAACGTCGACCGACGCTTCGAGTCGGTGCATCGTGTCGAAATAGTCGGCCAGCGAACCCGTCGGTGGAGCGATGATCGTCGTGCTGCCGCCCAGCAGGGTGTCGCCCGTGAACAGCGCGCCCTCGATCGCGAAGCACACCGAGTCGGCGGTGTGGCCCGGGGTCGCCAGCACCGTGATCTTCCAGCCGGCGAGCGAAAGCAGGTCGCCCTCGACGAGCGGCGCCGAGTCCGCGCTGAGCTCGGGTAACGCCGCGTACACCGGGATGGAGAACTCGGCGGCCATCGCCGGCGCCGCCTCCGAGTGGTCGATGTGGTGATGGGTGAGCAGGATGGCAGCCGGCCGGCCGACCGCGCGGATGGCCGCAAGGTGTCCGTCGAGCGGCGGCCCGGGATCGATGACGATGGTCGCGTCGCCGTCGCGTCCCGCGAGCATCCACGTGTTGGTGCCCGTCAGCGAGAGGGGACCCGGATTGTCGGCTCTCGCCAACTTCACTCCGTCGGGGGGCAGCACGTCAAAGCGCTCCGGGATCGCGGATATTTGCACGAAATCACACTCCCAGCAAGGCTAACGAAGATTCACATATGCTCAATGGTCGAGCATGGTGCATTTGGAGCAAAAGTAACATCGGTTGCCCATCTGCCGCTCGTGCCGCAAACCTAGACTGGACAGGTCCGGCCACGAATTCGATGAAGAACAAGGGGAGACGCATGAAGATCGCGGTGCTCGTGAAGGAAGTCCCAGATACGTGGGGGGATCGAGCGATCGACCCCGCAACCAAACGGGTGGTGCGTGGCAAAGACCTGGTGATCGACGAGATCAACGAGAAGGCCGTCGAGGCTGCACTGCTCGTCAAGGAGGCCAACCCCGGATCTGAGCTGACCGTGGTGACAATGGGCCCCAGGAGCTCGCTCGATGTGCTGCGGAAGGGCCTTGCTATGGGTGCCGACAGCGGCATCCACATCATCGACGACCAGCTGGCCGGGTCCGACGCCATGCAGACCTCGGCCGCCTTGGCGGCCGCGCTGGCACCGCGCGGTTTCGACCTCGTCGTCGCGGGCAACGAGTCCACCGACGGACGAACCGCGGCCGTGCCAGCGATGCTCGCCGAGCGGCTCGGGATCGCCCAGCTCACCTTTCTCCGCACCCTCGCGGTGTCGGGTGGCGAGGCGAGCGGCGAACGGATGACCGAAGACGGCCACATCGACGTCGCCGCAGCCCTGCCCGCGCTGGTCTCGGTGACCGAGCAGATCGCCGAGGCGCGCTACCCCAACTTCAAGGGCCTGATGGCCGCCAAGAAGAAGCCCGTCGAGACGCTGTCTCTCGGGGACCTCGGCATCTCGTCCGGGGATGCCGGCGGCGCCAACTCCTGGTCGGTCGTCGAGACCGTCTCGCCGCGGCCACCCCGTGAGGGCGGCACCATCATCACCGACGACGGCACCGCGGGATCCCAGGTCGCCGACTTCCTCGCCGCCGCGAAACTGATCTAGGAGCAATCGACATGTCACACGTACTCGTACTGGTCGAACTCGCCGCGGGCGCGCCCTCGGGGGCCACCGGCGAACTGCTCGCCGCCGCGGCCCAGCTGGGCGAACCCGCCGCTGTCGTGGTGGGTTCCGTGGAGGTTGCGCCCGAGCTCGGCCGGCTCGGCGCGAAGACGGTCTTCGTCGCCGCCACCGACGGCGCCGACGGGCTGCTCGTGACACCGCAGGTCGCCGCGCTCGAGGCGGCAGTCGCCGCCTCTGGCGATGTGGCAGCGGTGCTCGTCGGCAACACCCTCGACGCCCGCGAGGTGGGGGCGCGGCTGGCGATCCGCATCGACGGCGCCTACCAGAGCGATGTCGTAGCGCTGGATTCTTCGACCGGCTCGGCCGGGTCGTCCGGCCCCATAGTCACCCAGCAGGCCTTCGGCGGGTCGTTCACCGTCACCTCGGTGGCGGCTCGTGGCATCCCCGTGATCTCGCTTCGGCCGCACTCCGTCGAGGGCGCCGCCCCTGCGGCGGCGGGGGATGTCGTTCAGCTCGATATCTCGACCGATTCGGCGCCGACCACCAGGGTCGTCGCCCGGCATGAGCAGGTCGAGATCTCGGAGCGTCCCGACCTGCAGGCCGCCGACGTCGTGGTGTCCGGTGGTCGCGGACTCGGCTCGAAGGAGAACTTCGTGCTCGTCGAGCAGCTCGCCGATGTGTTCGGTGCGGCGGTTGGCGCGAGCCGCGCCGCGGTGGACGCGGGCTACACCGAGCACAACACCCAGGTCGGCCAGACCGGGGTGACGGTGTCGCCGAACCTCTACATCGCTCTCGGAATCTCGGGCGCCATCCAGCACCGGGCCGGTATGCAGAGCGCCAAGACCATCGTTGCGATCAACAAGGATGCGAACGCGCCGATCTTCGACATCGCCGACTTCGGTGTGGTCGGGGACGTCTTCACGGTGGTGCCGCAGCTGATCGAGGCGGTCAAGGCCAGGCGCGCCTAGACCTCCGCGATAAGGCGGGTCAACGGCGCACGTTGCCCGTCAGCGAGGCGATGGATGCGAGGATTGTCGGGCGCACGGCGATCCAGGCGGCGATCATCAGCACGACAGACCCCGCGAAGATGCCGAAGCCGATCCAGTTCTGGTCGTCGCGCCCCGCGTACATGTGGTTGAGGTTGCGCAGCGCACCAGTCGCCAACACGAGCGTGACGTGTACGACCGTGAAAGCGACGAAGTAGATCATCACCGGGAAGTGCACTTTGCGGGCGAGTGAAACCGGGTAGATCTTGTCGATCTTCTGGAACCGCACCGCGAGCCCCGGCACCATTCGCACACCCGTCAGGATCGCCAGCGGCGCGGCGATGAAGACGGTCAGGAAGTACGTGACCAGCTGCAGCGCGTTGTAGTTCGACCAGCCGTCTTCGGTCGGCCAGTTCAGCGACGCGTACTGGATACCCGCCGAGATCGCGTTGGGGAACACATCCCAGTGCACCGGGATGATGCGCACCCATTGCCCGGTGGAGAACAGCAGTACATAGAACAGCGCGCCGTTGAGAATCCACAGGATGTCGACCGAGAGGTGGAACCACAGGCTGAGCCCGATGCGCACCGGCTGCCCCTTGGTCTTCACCAGCCCCGAGTTATTGCGTGTCCAGTAGGCGGGCGGCCGACGAGTGGTGCGGATCTGGATGCCCGTGCGCACGATCAGCAGGATGAAGAAGGCGCTGAGGAAATGCTGCCACTGAAGCCAGGCCGGGAATCCGACGGGCGCCCACTTCGGGAGCTCGGAGCGGCCCGGGTAGGTCTTCAGGAAGTCCGTGCCCGCTGTGCTGGCGCGGAATGCCTGCGCGGCGAATACGAGGATCGCGCCGACCACGATGACGAGCGGAATAATCCAGATGAGTTTGAACCACGGGCTGCGGTCGCTCTTCGTGGATGGGGTCGAACTCATTCATGGGCCTCTCGGTCGTGCTGACAATAGTATCGCCGCCCAGGGCTGGGCCCGGCGTATGGTTCCTGAAGCGACTAGAAGGAGAACTCCCACGAACGACACGCCACGCTCATCCGCGACCCTGCTGCTGGCACGGGATGACCCGTTCGAGGTGCTCATGGTTCGGCGCAGTGCCCGTGGAACGTTTGCCTCCGCTCTCGTCTTTCCCGGTGGGGCGCTCGACCCCGACGACGAGAGCGCGGACTGGGCGCCGTTGGTCGAGGACTTCGAGGCGTTCGCGCCGGCCGAGCGCGCAGCTCGGATCGCCGCGATCCGCGAGACCTGGGAGGAGACCTCGATTCTCGTCGGCGTGGGCGCGGCGCCGGTGGTGGGCATCCTGAGCGGCCTGTCCTTCCGCGACTTCGTGCAGCGTTCCGGGCTGCGACTGCGGCTCGACTCGATTACGCCGTTCGCCCACTGGGTGACTCCCGAGAGTGAGCCGCGCCGGTTCGACACCCGCTTCTTCCTTGCGGCGGCTCCCGCAGGGCAGCTCGCGGTCGCCGATGGCGGCGAGACTGTTGGGATCGAGTGGGTGCAGCCTGGTCCGGCCGCGCTCGCCGCCCGCAGACGCGAACAGCCGATCATCTTCCCCACCCTCATGAACCTCGAGCGGCTCGCCGAGAGCACCGGAGTCGCGGCCGCCGTCGAGGCGGCGGGAGCCCGCCCCCGCTACACCGTCCGGCCGGTTTTCGAGCCCCAGCCGGACGGGTCCACCGTGATCGTCATCCCGGCCGAGGCCGGCTACTCGGTCACCCGGTTCGAGCCGTAGCCGAGGCCTAGGATCGTCTGCATGGCACTCCTCTACCGCACGGAACTCAGTCCGACCAAGCTCGAACTTCTTGCCGGCTGGGCGCCGAAACAGGACTGGTTCGTCGGAGACCCGGATGCCGCGCTCACCCAGGTCGGACACTTTCGTTTCGATGACCCCGACGGGGAGGTCGGCATCGAAACCATCTTGATCCGTGCCGGCGATGGCCCGGTCATGCAGGTGCCGCTGACCTATCGCAACGACCCTCTGTCGGGTGCCGAAGCGGCGCTTATCGGCACGATGGAGCACGGGGTGCTCGGCACCCGGTGGACGTATGACGCCCTGGCCGACCCGGTCTACCGGGGTGAGCTTGCCCGCGCGATCCTGGGCGGTGGTACGCAGGTCGAGATGTGGATCGAGCTCGACGGCGTGATGACCAAGCGTGAGCCAACGGCCAGGGTGGTCGGCACCGGCAGCCAGTCCGACCCTGCGGTCGATGGTGTCGAGATCGAGATCGTCAGGGTGCCCGAGTCCGGGGATGCCGACAGTGGGATCGCGCCGAAGGAGCTCGTGCTCACCGGCACCTGGACGGGTCAGCCCAAGCCGGCCGTACTGGCACGGGTAATTCCCCAGTGACGGCCGTGGTCGCGCATGTCGACCGTCCGGTGCGCCTGCTTGCGGGCAGCGAGCGCGACATGCTGAGGTCGACGCTCGATTACCACCGGGCCACCCTGCTCTGGAAATGTGAGGGCCTGGATGATGACCAGCTGCGGCTGCGGGCAGTGCCCGCATCGACGCTGACGCTGCTCGACCTGATGAGGCACGCGGCGGGAGCGGAACGACACTGGTTCCAGCGGGTGCTCGGTCGACCGCTCGTCGAGCCCGTCTACGAGTGGCTCGACGGCTGGTACCACCCGGACGATCCGGCACCCGCCCGAGCCGTTGTCGACGACTTCCTGCTTGCCTGCGACGAGTCGCGCGCAATCACAGCCATGCAGCCGTTTGACGACGAACTGCACGACAACGACGAGTTCGGGCCCGCGAGCTTCCGATTCATCGCCGTTCACATGATCGAGGAGTATGCCCGGCACTGCGGGCATGCCGATCTGCTGCGCGAGTCGATCGACGGCGTCGTCGGGGAATAGCGCAATCTGTTCAGGCAAACTACACAGTTTGCCTGAAGATCTGATACGGTCGATGCATGAGCCCGAGCGTCGATCCTGTCGCTGCAGTCAACACCGTCGCTGCAGTCGACATCGTCGATGACGCGCAGCTGCTCGAGAGCGCGACGCAACTGCGTACTCTCGTGGCGAAGCTGCGTCGCAGGCTGGTCGAGCAGGCGAATCCGGGCGACTTCAGCGCCTCGCAAAGCGCAGTGTTGTCGCGCCTGTACAACGAGGGCCCGGCAACGTTGACCGCACTCGCCACCGCCGAAGGGATGCGACCGCAGTCGATGAGCGCGATCGTTTCCGCGCTGCAGGCGGCCGGCTTCGTCACGGGCAGCCCCGACCCGGGCGATGGTCGACGCACGATCCTGGCGCTCTCCGACCACGCCCTCGAGACCGTCGAAGCGGCGCGCATCGTGAAGAACGACTGGCTGTTCCGCACCATCAAATCCAGGCTCGACCCCGAGCAGCAGGCGCAGTTGGCGAGCAGCATCGAGCTGCTCCAGCGCCTGATCGAACCGTAATCAAGAGGAATCACTGTGTCCGTCACCACCCTCGATCCGCGCACCGCCCTGGTCGTCGTCGACCTGCAGAAAGGCGTCGTCGGGCTTCCCGCTGCCGCGCACCCCATGCAGACCGTCATCGACAACTCGGTGCGACTGCTCGACGCATTCCGGGAGCGCGGCCTGCCCGTCGTACTCGTAAACGTGGCGGGCGCGCCGTCGGGCCGCACCGAGCGAGCCGGGGCCGGAGCCGGCACGCGGCCCGAGGGCTGGGACATCCTGATTCCCGAGTTGGGACAGCAGCCGACCGACCACCTCGTAACGAAGTACACGCGCGGCGCCTTCACGGGTACCGACCTCGAGCAGTACCTGCGCGGCGAGGGCGTGACGCAGGTCGTCGTCACCGGTGTCGCGACGGGCTCCGGTGTCGAGTCGACCGCCCGCCATGCCCACGAGCTCGGCTTCAACGTGACGGTTGCGACGGATGCCGTCACCGATATGAGCGCGGAAGTCCACGAGAACAGCGTGGTGCGCATCTTCCCCGGGCTCGGCGAGACCGGCACGACCGACGAGATCCTCGCGCTGCTCGCCCACTCCGGCTCGTGACTGAAGCGACGACACCGCCGACGACACCACCGCCGACGACACCACCCGCGGCACCGCCTGCGACCTCCGCGGCCAAGCCCTTCGGGTGGCGGTTCACGGCGCCACTGCTGCTGGGATCGACCCTCAACCCGATCAACAGCTCGATGCTCGCGACTGGCCTGCTCGGAATCGGCATCGACTTCCACCTCGGGCCCGGCCAGACCGCGAGCCTGATCTCGGTGCTCTACCTGTGCAGCGCGATAGCCCAGCCCACCATGGGCAAGCTGTCGACGCTGTTCGGGCCGAGACGGGTCTTCCAGGCGGGCATCCTGATCCTGTTGCTGGCCGGGGTGGTCGGCACGCTGGCGCCCTCGTTCGGGTTCCTGCTGGTGTCGCGAGCCCTGATCGGCATCGGCTCCTCTGCCGCCTACCCGACTGCGATGGCCTTGGTACGTAAGCGGGCGGACAGCGTAGGGCTGGGCGTACCCAGCCGGGTTCTGGGCAATTTCTCCATCGCCGCGCAGGTCACCGTCGTGATCGGGCTGCCCCTCGGCGGCGTGCTGGTCGGCGTGTGGGGCTGGCGGGCGCTGTTCTTCATCAACATCCCGCTCGCGATCCTGGTCTTCGTCATGACGAGCATCGGCGTCGCTCGCGACGAGCCGATCGCCGCATCCGAGCGGGGGAGCGTGCTGAAGGCGGTGGATGTTCCCGGCATCCTGCTGTTCGCCGGTGCCGTGACCAGCCTGCTGCTCTTTCTCGGCGACCTGGCGACACCGACCTGGTGGCTGCTTCCGGTCTTCGTCGCGCTGCTCGCGGCCCTGCTGCTGTGGGCGCGTCGCGTCCCCAGCCCGCTCATCGACGTTCGCATGCTCGCCCGCAATCGGCCTCTGCAGCGCACCTACCTGCGCCAGCTGCTCGTGGGCCTCGGCACCTATGCCGCGCTATACGGCACCAGCCAGTGGATGGAGCAGAGCGCAGGACTGAGCGCGCTGGAGGTCGGGCTCATCCTGATCCCGTTCTCGGCGGTGAGCATTGTGCTCGCCCGCATCTCGTCGGGCCGCGGCTGGATCCGCGGTCCCCTCACGATCACCGGGATCTCGCTGATCGCGACCGCTGGCGTGGTGCTGCTGCTGAACCACCAGTCGCCCATCTGGCTCATGGTCGCCATGACACTGCTGTTCGGTATCACCAACGGCCTCGGCAGTTTCGCCAACCAGGCGTCGCTGTACGTGTTCGCACCAGCCGCCGAGATCGCAGTGGCGTCGGGGCTCTACCGCACCTTCTCGTACATGGGCGCGATCTTCTCGTCGAGCCTGATCGGCCTCACGTTCGGCAAGGCCGCCACCGACGCGGGGTTACACGCGCTCGCGTGGGTGCTCGTCGGAATCGGCGCGATCGTCGTGCTGCTCGTCGTGTTCGACCGTGCCCTTCCGCGCACGGCCAACAAGTGACCGCGCGCGACGGGGCAGAGCGAAGGCGACGACCACGGCGAGTGCGGTGAACCCGATCGACCACCAGAACGCCTGGTCGAAGGCGGTTGCCGCACCAGCCAGGGTTGGCGCCACTCGAGTCAGTGCGCCCTCCAGCAGCACCGCGAGCACCGCGACTCCGAACGAGCCGCCGACCTGCTGCGACACGCGGGTCAGGATGCTCGCATGCGGCACCTCGGTGCGCTCCAGCCCCACGAATGCGACCGTCATGACCGGGATGAGCACGGCACCAAGGCCGAAGCCGCGCACGACCAGGGCCGCACACAGGTACCACTCGCTGGTCGAGGCGGTCGCCAGGGCGAACGGCACGGTGGCGACACCGACGATGGCGAAGCCGACGACGGTGACCCATTTGGCCCCGATGCTGTCGGTGAGGCGGCCGGCCAGCGACCGGGACAGCAGTGTGCCGAGGCCCTGCGGCGCCAGTAGCAGGCCCGCGAGCAGCACCTCCTGGCCACGCACCTCCTGGAAGTAGAGCGGCAGCAGAAGCATCGCACCGTAGAGGGATGCGCCCGAAAGGAAGAGCAGCACGGAGGCTACGGCGACCGGACGCCGGGTCAACAGCCGTACGTCGACAAGCGCCCGGTCTCCTCGGCGGATCGCATACAGCGCGAAGGCAGCGAGCAGGGCGACGCCGGCGAGCATCGGCACCAGCACATCGCCGCGGGCGAACCCGCCGGACTTCGTGACGTTCGACAGGCCGTAGAGGATTCCGACCAGGGCGGGCGAGAGCAGCACGAGTCCCATCACGTCGAGCCGCGCCTTCTTCTGCATGTCGAGATCCCGCGGCAGGAACCGCCAGGCCAGGACGAGCCCGACGACGCAGAACGGAACGTTGACCCAGAACAGCCAGCGCCAGTCCAGCGAGTTCAGGATCAGGCCGCCGACCACCGGTCCGAGGATGGGGCCGAGCGCCGTGGGCAGGCTGACGATCGACATGGTGCGGCCGAGGTTCTTGCCGCCCGCCGCCTGCATGATGATGGTCTGCAGGAGCGGCAGCATGAGCCCACCGCCGAGCCCTTGTATGAACCGGAAGCCGATCAGGCTTGGGGCATCCCACGCCAGGCTGCAGAGTACCGAGCCGACCAGGAAGAGCGTCAGCGCGAGCATCCAGACCCGCTTGCCGCCGAATCGGCGCTGCGCCCAGCCGGCGAGGGGAACGGCGACGCCCAGCGCCAGTAGGTAACCGGTGCTGACCCACTGGATGGTGGCGACCGACGCGTGCAGCGACGATGCCAGGGTGTGCAGGGCGACGCTAACGATAGTGGAGTCGAACACGACGGCGAGCGCGCCCGTGATGAGCACAGCCGAAACCCTGATGACGGCGGGGTCGACCCGGATCTTCGTATCTGAGTTGCTCATTGTTCTCTCCATTTAAGATGCAGTGGTGCATCTTCCCTTCGAAACTCTAGTTCGTGGCGATAAGATGCACAAGTGGATCTAGAGGATGAATCGGGGTCGTCCCGCCGCCGCCGCGGGCAAGAGCTCGAGGACGCGCTGCTCGACGCCGCCTGGGACGAGCTCAGCGAGGGCGGCTATGGCACGCTCACGTTCGAGGCGGTCGCCGCGCGCGCCGGCACCTCCCGGCCGGTGATCAACCGTCGCTGGAAGACCAGGGCCGAACTGGTGGTCGCGGCGGTGCGGCACAACTCCGAGAAGAGCCGCTTTCCGGTGCCGGACACCGGCACTCTTCGCGGCGACGTGATCGCGCTGCTCGAGCAGGCCAACGATCGCCGGGTGCAGACCGCGACCGTCATCCCGGCCCAGCTCGGCGCCTACTTCAAGGAGACCGGAACGGCCCTGGTCGACCTTCGTGCCGACATGCTGGGAACCCAGGTTCCCGCGATGGACATCATCGTCAGGCGGGCGATGCAGCGCGGCGAGATCCCGACCAGTGAGCTGCCGGTACGGGTGGTCTCGCTGCCGTTCGACCTCGTGCGCAACGAGCTGATGATGACCCTGCGCTCGGTCAGGCCCGAAGTCATCATCGAAATCGTCGACGCGATCTTCTTGCCCCTCGTGAGCCCGCCGCCAGCGCGGTGATCGGTTCTCGGGCTGTCCCCGGCGACGCGCGGTACCATCGCGTGATGGCCGCCCGCTCCGACCGACATGAGGGAACACTCGCATCCTGGAACCAGGAGCGCGGGTTCGGTTTCATCACCCCCGCCGACAGCGGCCCGCAGTTGTTCGCCCACATCAGGGCGTTCCCGCACGGCACCACGCCCGAGGTCGGCAGCCAGCTCAGCTACGAGGTGGAAGTGACACCCGAAGGTAAGACACGGGCGCGGTTCGTGAGGGTGGCCGGCGCGCCCGTGATCCAGACGTACGGGCCCGTGCGGGCGTCCATTCTGAGCTACCTGCCGATCGCCCTGTTCGTGATTCTGTACATCGTCATCGCCATCATCTGGCAGCCGCCGTACTGGGTTCTCTTCGTCTATCTCGGAACCAGCCTGCTGTGCATCCTGATCTACTCGCTCGACAAGTCGGCGGCCGCCCAGGGGCGCTGGCGCGTCTCCGAGAGCGCCCTGCTGCTGCTCGGGCTAGCCGGCGGATGGCCGGGCGCGATCATCGCCCAGCGCCTGCTGCACCACAAGACCAAGAAGCGCAGCTTCCAGTCCGCGTTCGCGGGCAGCATCGTGGTAAACATCGTCGCCTTCGTGGTGCTGACCTCGCCGCTCATCGCACACCTCGAAAGAGTGGGCGCCGCGACGTAGAGCGCGCCCTGCCTATTGCGGCAGGCGCGAACTGTAGCCGTCGCGGAAGGCTCGGGGGCGGGGTCGATCGTGCACCATGGTGCGCAGCGTTGCGACGCATCCCACCACGCTCATAAGGCCGAGGCCGACGATTATTGCGATCACAGCACACCTCCCGCTTTCGAACTTCTGGCTCAATTTTCGCGCCGGCCACCGACATCCGCGATGGCAGAAATGCCACGATAGGTGCTGTTTCTGCCACGCCTCGCTGGGGTAGCCTACGGCCGTGGAAATTCGAGAATTCGCGGAGTCCGACTGGCCGCAGGTGTGGGCGATCTACCGTGTCGTCGTGGACGCCGGCGAGACTTATACCTACGACCCCGGTTGGACCGAACGGCAGGCTCACGACGTCTGGGTGGAGCCCGAACCCGGCCGCACCTTCGTGGCCGTCGAAGGCGACAGGATCGTCGGCACGGCACACGTCGGCCCCAACAAACCAGGCCGCGGTGCGCACGTCGCGACTGCCAGCTTCATGGTGGATGCCTCGACACGCGGGCTTGGAGTCGGGCGAGCCCTCGGCGAATACGTGCTCGCGGCGGCACGGGCGGACGGCTACTCCTCGATGCAGTTCAACGCCGTGGTTGAGGCGAACACCGGGGCGGTCAGGCTCTGGCAGCAGCTCGGATTCGAGATCATCGGAACTGTGCCCGAGGCGTTCGACCATCCCTCCCAGGGGCTCGTCGGATTGCACATCATGTACCGGGCGCTGTGAGCGGATCAGCGCATCCACAGCCCCCGCTTGCGTGTTCACCTTCATGCGCCACAATGAGACCATGTCCAAGAAGATTGACTCTGCGCTGAAGGACCTGATCAAGGCGCTCAAGAAGCACGCTGACGTCGCCAGCGAGCGGCACATCTCCCTCAAGCGCTCACAGCGGGCGACGGCGAGGGTGCGCGCGGCGGCTACCGCGTACGCGGCCGCGGTGCACGCTCGCAGCGGTCTGGGCAACCCGTTCGACGAGGTCATCGACCCTGCACTCGACGAGGAGACCCTGCAGTCGCTATCGGCGGAACGTGATGCCATTGCGCGCACACTGACGTCGCCCATCCCGCTCCAGTCGGCTGCGCTCTAGGGGTAGTGCCCGGGAGGTCTCGACTATCCAGGGCCACGCTGCGGTTAGGTACCCCGGTGGCCTTCATCGAGGGCGCATCGGCACCAAACCAGCGCGTTGTCGAGCCCGCGGATGTCGGTGGTCCGGCCTATTCTGCAATTAGTCGCGACACGCCGAAAACACTAGATGTAGTGGAATGACAAACGTGTCATTCCGGTTATATAGTGGGGACTCACTTCGCAGTCCATCGGGCAGACGGCCCGTAAGGGCCAACTACCTACGGCAGCGAAGTTGTATCGAACGAGATCTCGGGCGATGCCATCAAATTTTGTAGAAACGGGGAAACCATGGACAACGACAGCGACTCGGTAGGCGGCTACGCAGTGCCCGTAGACCCGATGGATCTGCTGCAGTGCGACAGCTGCCAGTAGGCACTGCTCTCACCTAGAGACCTCCGAAACCCCCGGCGGACCATGACGGTCCTTCGGGGGTTTCGCGTTTCCGCGGTGCTGGGCGGCACCGCTATCGCCCCCAACTAAACTGGCGGGGTGCCAGTGAACCCCGAGTTGCAGGGGCGTGTGTTTCCACCCGCCCCGCCCTACCTTGTCGGCCGCGAGAAGGTGCGCGAATTCGCTTCGGCCGTGTTCTCGACCTCGCCGCTGAACTTCGATCCGCAGGCCGCTATCGCGGCGGGATATGCGGATGTGGTCGCGCCACCCACGTTCGCCGTCGTCGTGCAGGAGCTTTCCCTTGCGCAACTGCTCGGCGCACCGGATGCCGGAATCGACTTCAGTCGTGTCGTGCACGGCGACCAGCGGTTCAGCTACTCGCGCGCCATAGTGGCCGGCGATGAGCTCACCGCGCAACTGACAGTGTCGAGCGTCAAGACGCTCGGCGGGCACAGCCTGGTCACCTCGGACTCGGTGATCAGCGACGCCTCCGGTGCGCACGTCGTGACCGCGACATCCACCCTCGTTGTTCGGGGGGACGAGTAATGGCCGCCGGTACCGGCTCGCTCAGTGTGGGCGACGTCGTCGCGCGGCAGTCTTACGAGCTCACACGGGAATCGCTCGTGCGCTATGCGGGCGCGTCCGGTGACTTCAATCCCATCCACTACCGCGACGACGTCGCCCGCAGCGTGGGGCTCGACGGTGTTCTCGCCCACGGGATGCTCACCATGGGTCTCGCGGTGCAGCCCGTGGTCGAGTGGCTCGGCGCTGCGGGCAGCATCACCGACTACCAGGTGCGCTTCACGCGACCGATACCGGTCGACGGCGAGTCGGGGGCGACCGTGATCGTTGTCGCCACGGTCGGCGCGGTCGACGACGCCGGCGCGCGAATCGATCTGACCGTCACCTTCGATGGTTCGACCGTGCTCGGCAAGGCGCAGGTGAGGGTCGCGCTGGCCGGGGCATGAGACTCGCCGACCTGACCACCTTGAATGTCGGCGGCAACGCTGACGAGGTGGTGCAACCGACAACGCGCGACGAGCTTCTCGAAGTCGTGACAGGCACTTGGGCGAGCGGTGAGGACTGGCTGCTGCTCGGCGGGGGATCGAACCTGGTCGTCTCCGACGACGGCTTCGACGGCATCGTGGTGCGCGTTGCAACGCGGGGAATCGAGCGGCTTGACGTCGAGTCGGCGGCGCTGCGGCCATCCGCTTACCTCGGCAGCCGCGCTGTGCGGCTGCGGGTGCAGGCCGGCGAGCCGTGGGACGCGCTTGTCGACCACTGCGTGGGCAACGGCTGGGCCGGCATCGAGGCCCTTACGGGCATTCCGGGGTCGAGCGGTGCAGCGCCCATCCAGAACATCGGTGCTTACGGGCAGGAGGTCAGCTCGAGTCTGGTGGCCATCGAGTTCCTCGACTACCTGACCGGTGAGCTGCAGCGTATCCCGGCACCGCAGCTGGGCCTGGGCTACCGCACATCGCTGCTCAAGCAGGGCCGGCAGGGACTGGTCGTGTCGATCGAGCTCGAACTGTTCGAGGGCACAGGCGATGGGGATGCGCTCAGCGCGCCGGTTGCCTACGAACAGCTCGCATCAGTGCTGGGCGTGCGCATCGGCGACCGGGTTCCGCTCGACGAGCTGCGCTCGGCGGTTCGCGGGCTGCGGGCATCCAAGGGCATGCTGCTCGACCCCAACGACCGCAACTCGTTCAGCGCCGGGTCGTTCTTCACCAACCCGATCGTGAGTGAGAACTTCGCGCGCAGCCTGCCTGCGGCGGCTCCGCGCTGGCCGACCTCGCCGGACGACCCGGATGTCGCGGTCGCGCTCGGCGAGGCGCCGGCGACTCCGCGCATGCGTGGTGAGTACCGGGTGAAGCTCAGCGCGGCGTGGCTGATCGAGCGCGCCGGGATCTCTCGCGGCTTCTCTTTGCCGGGATCGCACGCGGCCGTCTCGACGCAGCACACCCTCGCCCTGGTCAACACGGGAGGGGCGACGGCCGAGGAGGTCGTGCAGCTCGCACGATTTGTACAGACTCGGGTGTTCGCCGAATTCGGGGTGCAGCTGCAGCCCGAGCCGGTACTCGTGGGCGTGGCCTTGTAACCCGGCCGCCGTTGCTACAGCAGCTCCAGCCAGCCCGTTCCTTCGGCGTGCTCGAAGATCAGGTTCGTCTGGGTGCGCTTGACCGCCGGATGCGACGCGAGATAGCGCAGCACGAAGTCGCGCAGCTCGGATGCGCTGCTCGCTGCGACGTGAAGCAGGTAGTCGTCGGCGCCGGCCATGTGGAAGAGTGAGCGCACACCCGGCCAGCCGGGCGCCGCGTTCCTGAAGCGGTCCACCTCGCCGCGGGCGTGCTTGACCAGGCGTACCGAGATCAGTGCCTGCAGCGGTGCGACACGGTCGAAGTCGAGGTCGACCCGGAATCCACGGATCTCGCCGTCGGCCTGGAGTCGGCGGATGCGGGTGGACACGGTCGACTCGGCAACGCCGATCTCTGCGGCGAGGGCGGATCCCGACGCCCGGGCGTTGCGGGACAGTGCGCGCACGAGGGCGCGATCGACTTCGTCGAGCGGAAGATGCTGCGGGTTCATAGTGCTCCTGGGCCGTAGTACTGCAGAATATGCCGTGATTTATGGCAGGGCCAGTGATTCTTCGACAGTACTTATAATTATCCGCAGAATCTGCTTCGATCAATGCATGACTGCCCGCCCGCTCCGAATCGAAACCCTCGCTGTCCATGCGGGAATGGAGGGCCTCGCCGAGTCGGGCTCCCACGTGCCGACCATCGACCTGTCGACGACGAACCCGCTGCCCGACGTCGAATCGGGTGGCGACTCCTACGAGAACCTGGCGACCGGCGGCGACCTGGGAGCCGGCGCTTCGGCGGTCTACCGGCGCCTGTGGCAGCCGGGGGTCGCGCGCTTCGAGGATGCTCTCGCTGCGCTCGAGGTGGCCGAGGGCGCGGTAGCCTTCGCGTCGGGCATGGGCGCGCTGACCGCCTGCCTCATCGCGAGCGTGACCGCAGGCAAGCCCCACATCGTCGCGCTGCGCCCGATTTACGGCGGCACCGACCACGTGCTCGAGACCGGGCTGCTCGGTACCGAGATCACCTGGTGCGATGAAGGATCCGTCGCCGCAGCCATCCGGCCGAACACCGGCCTCGTGATCCTCGAGACCCCCGCAAACCCAACGCTCGGCATGGTCGACATCCGCCACATCGCCGACCAGGCCGGGAATGTGCCGGTGCTGGTCGACAACACGTTCGCGACGCCGGTGCTGCAGCGCCCGATCGAACACGGCGCAACCCTCGTGCTGCACAGCGCCACCAAGTACATCGGCGGCCATGGCGACGCCATGGGCGGCATCGTCGCAACCAACCGCGAATGGATGACCCGCCTGCGGCAGGTCCGCGCGCTGACCGGCGGCCTGCTCGGCCCGTTCGAGGCCTACCTGCTGCACCGCGGCATCCGCACACTGCCGGTGCGCGTGCGGGCGCAGCAGGCGACCGCGACCGTGCTCGCCGAGCGGCTGTGCGGGCATCCGATGGTCGCCGCCGTGCACTACCCGGGGCTGCCCGGACAAGACCCGCAGGGGTTGCTGGGCCGCCAGCTCGAGGGACCCGGATCGCTCATCACACTCGATATCGCGGGTGGCTACGACGCTGCGGCGACGTTCATCGAGGCGCTGCGTCTGGTCACGCACGCCGTCTCCCTGGGCGGAATCGACTCGCTCGCGCAGCATCCGGCATCGCTCACCCACCGCCCGGTGGTCTCGTCGGCACGGCCCGGCGGCGGCATCGTGCGGCTGTCGATCGGCCTCGAGCACGTCGACGACCTGGCAGACGACATCGCCGGCGCGCTCGATTCGGCGATGCTCGCCCACGGCCCGGCTAAAGCAGTCCCAGCTCCATCGCTCGCGTAACCGCTCGCGTGCGGTCGCTGACGTCCAGCTTCTCGAAGACGTGCAGCAGGTGGGTCTTGACGGTCGCCTCGCTAACGAACAGGTCGGCGGCGATCGACGGGTTGCTCTTGCCTGCGGCAACCAGGCGCAGCACCTGGGTCTCTCGCGGGCTGAGGCTGGGGGCCGGTGACTTGAACCGCTGCACGAGCAGGGCGGCAATGCGGGGTGCGAGCGCCACATCGCCGCGGGCAACGGCTCGCACTCCTGCCAGAATCTCCTCCTGCGGCGCCGCTTTCAGCAGGTAGCCGCTCGCGCCGGCCTCGATCGCGGTAAGGATGCTGTCGTCCGACTCGTAGGTCGTCAGGATCAGCACGCGCACACCCGGCCGGGTCTCCAGGATGCGGGCGGTCGCCTCGTCGCCGTCGATCCCCGGCATCCTGAGGTCCATCAGCACGACATCGGGCACGCTGGCGAGCGCGAGCTCGACCGCCTGTTCGCCGCTGCTGGCCTCGCCCACGACCTCGACATCCTCTGCGGTCTGCAGAAGCGCGACGATGCCGCTGCGAACAATCGGATGATCGTCCACGACCAGGACCCGGATCACACTGCTCCCTCGCCCGCGCCGGGCAGGGAGGCGACCAGCGTCGTGCCACCGCCGGGAGAGGCGGTGATGGCGAGGGTTCCTCGCGCCAACGCCAGGCGATCGCGCAGGCCCGTCAGCCCGAAGCCGCTCGACGGTGCGGCGGGGTCGAAGCCGGTGCCGTCGTCGGTGATCCCGAGGTCGACCCGACCGGCCGACACCGCAAGGGTGAGCGCGGCAGTGCTCGCCGTCGAGTGTTTGCGCACGTTAGCCAGCGCCTCCTGCGCGCAACGCAGCAGAACCACCTCCCCGTCGCGGTCGAGGGTGGCGGCGTCGTCCGCTTCGACCGTAACGGCGATGCCGGTCTCGCGCTCGAACCGTTCGGCCAGGCGGCGCAGGGCGATCGCGAGGCCGCCGCCGTCCACCCCGACCGCGGCACCGGACGCGACGAGCGCGCGGGTTTCGGTGAGGGCGTTGCGGGCATTCTCCTCGAGGATCCCCAACTGCTTCGCCGCGGCATCCGTATTTCCCGCGCTCAGTTCGCGCAGGCCGCGCTGGGCGGTGAGCACCAGGCCGGTCAGGTCCTGCGCGATGGTGTCGTGGATTTCGCGGGCGAGACGTTCGCGCTCGGTCGAGGCGCCCGCATCCCGGCTGAGCGCCGCCAGTTGCTCCTGGGCTGCCTCGAGCTGTTCCAGCAGGTGCCGACGCTCCTCGCTCTTCTCCGAAATGCTGGTGATCCAGAGGCCGAGCGCCAGGCTGAAGACGAGTGAGAGCCCCTCGATCGCTGCGGCAAGGGCCAACGCACCGGTCGTTGCGCCGAGGCCGAAATAAAACCCGGCCCCGACACCCAGCGCGAGGCACACGTTAGCGAGGATCGCCGTGCGGGTGCGGACGAGCACCGTCCAGATCACCGGGTAGGCGATGCACTGCATCGTCGCCATGGACGACTCGAAACCGACGCTGACGCTTACCAGCAGGATGAACGCGACCGACACCGCAAGTCCGTACCGGCGATCGACCAGCGCACGTCGACCGAAGACCAGCCACACCGCCACCACGGCTGCGGTCGTCGCGATCGCACCGACCGTGCGGGCCACGGAGTCATGCTCGATGAAGACCAGCACCGAGAGGATGATCCACGTCGCAATGACCGCGATCGTCCACCAGCGTGACTCAGTCATGGTCTAACTATCCTTGCGGATCCACCGGAAAGTCACGCGGCACAGCACCAGGCCGACGACGAGCCAGATCAGGGTGACGAGCACAACGCCGCCCAGATCCCACGAGTGGCCCTGCTCCAGGGTCTTGAAGGAGTCCGGAAGGAACACCGAGCGCATGCCCTGAGCGAGCCATTTGAGCGGGAAGATGCTCGCGAGGTTCTGCAGCCAGCTCGGAAGCTGGGAAAACTGCAGGTAGACACCCGAGATGAACTGGAGGATGAGCGTGATCGGGATGATGACCGCCGTCGCGCTCTTGCCGGTGCGCGGCAGCGAACTCAGGGCGATACCGAGGATCGAGCAGGTCGTGACGCCCAGCAACAGCACCCAGGCGAACGTGAGCCACTTCGCCGGGTCGCTCGGCAGCCTGACGCCGAATACGAGGCCTGCGACCGCGATGAGCAGCGCCGCCTGCAGGATGCCAGTGACAAGCACCTGCCCGATCTTGCCGATGAAATAGCTGAAGATCGGCAACGGCGAACCGCCGAGACGCTTGAGGGTGCCGTCGCTCTTTTCGCCCGCGATGTTGATCGACATGTTCTGCAGGCCGCTCAGAAGCAGTCCGGCCGCGAGCATCCCGGGCAGGTAGTAGTCGGCCGCCGTGACGACGTGGCCGCTCGCATCCTTTCCGAAATTGGCGTTGCTGAACGCAACGGAGAAGATCGTGAGGAACACCAGTGGGAACAGGAAGGTGAAGAACACGGTGTCGCCCTGGCGGAAGTACGCCCTCACCTCGTACCGGATTCGGCTGAACCCGAGGGCGATGGTGCGGCCGAACCTCAGGTTCGGCGCCGGGGTGAAGGTGGTTGTCGCAGTCATTTCACTGGCTCCAGTTGGTCGGTCTTGCGTTCGTAAGCGGAGACGAGCTCGAGGTAAACGTCTTCGAGGCTGGGACGCACGATCTCGAGATCCTTCGGCTCGGGGCCCGACCTCATGAGGTCGGCGACGACAGCGCCCGGTTCCGTGGTGCGACGCTGCTGGGGTCCTGTCGCGTCCGTCCACTTCACGATCGGTACACGCGCATCCGCACCGCCGATCTCGTTGATGTCGCCGATGTCGATCAGCTTGCCGCCGGCAATGATGCCTGCACGGTCGCCGAGCTGGGCGGCCTCGTCGAGGTAGTGGGTGGTCAGAAGGATTGTCGTGCCCTCCGATTTGAGCCTGTGGATGAGCTCCCAGAAGCTGCGCCTGGCCTCCGGGTCGAAGCCCGTGGTCGGTTCGTCCAGGAAGAGCAGCTCGGGGCGTCCGATGATGCCGAGCGCCACATCCACTCGCCGTCTCTGGCCGCCGGAGAGTTTGCGGATCAGCGTCCTGGTCTTGCCCTCCAGGCCCACCCAGGCGATGACCTCGTCGACGTTCCGAGGATTCGGGTAGTACCGGGCGAACTCGGCGAGTTGTTCGCCGACCGTCACGTCGCCCTGCTCGCCCGTGTTCTGGAGGACGATGCCGAGGCGCGCCTTCCAGCCGACCCCGCCATGGTGCGGGTCCACGCCGAGCACGCTGGCCTCGCCGCCGGAGCGGTCGCGATAGCCCTCGAGGATCTCGATGGTCGAGCTCTTACCCGCGCCGTTCGGCCCGAGAAGCGCGAAGGTCTCGCCGCGCCGGATGTCGAAGCTCACGCCATCCAGGGCGACGAACGATCCGTACGACTTGCGCAGCTCTCGTACGGAGACGACCGCGTCGGCATCTGGTGCCCCAGTAACTGTCATGGGTCAATCGTGGCCGCTGCGCCGCCGGTGCGGAAGCGTTCCACCGGCGGACTGCGGCATCAACCGATCGGTGGATGCTTCGTGCGCGTGTCGGTGTCGGAGCTCGTGTCGGCGTCGGTGCTCGTACCGATCGCCGGCTGGTTGCTGCGAGCCGTTGCCGCGCGGACGATCGCCGTGACGACTGCGCCCAGCAGCAGGAAGGAGCCGAAGCCGACGACGCTCCACAGCACAGCGTTCGTGCCGACGATCCCCACCCGCAGCGCCAGTATCGCGAAGATCGCGATGCCGACCAGGATCGCGCCCCACACCATGGTGCCGATTCGCGTGTGACGACGCGTTCCGATCGTCGAATTGTTGCTCACTGTCCGGCCTCCTGCTCGATGAAGTGGATGTTTCCGCTCAAGACGTGCACCCGGATGTCCAGCTCGCGAGCGATCTTGTCGCCGTGCGGATCGTCCGGCAGGTTGATCGACCGCGCGTACTCGCCGTTCACGACCCTGCCGTCCCCGGTGGTGATGTGGCCGCTCGCCGTCGCGAAGTCGACGTACTGGTATTCGTCGGCGGGCAGCACGACGGTGACGTCCCCCGAGAGCACCTCGACGTTGACCTGGTCGTAGCTCTGCAGTCCGCCGCCCCGCTTCGACTTCGGCCGCGGCGTGGAGTAGTACTTGGTCAGGTCGATGCGTGCATTGCCGAACCCCTGCAGGTAGGTGACATCGAGGCTGCCCGAATGCTGGGTGGGGGTGACGCTCAGATCCCCGAAGTAGTGCCGGTGGGTGGTCTGCGGCAGCACCGCAGCGACCAGCAGCACGAGGGCCAGAAGAACGGCAACGCTGCTGGCACCGCCGCTTCGGCGACCGGTGGCGCCGTTCACGATCGCCCCGAGTCCGAGCACTCCGACTGCCACGGCCGCCCCGACCAGCCACTGCGTCGTCGTCGGCGACCCTGCGCCGAGCGCCAGCGTGGTGATTGCTCCGGCGATCAGGGCGGTACCGATTACGGCCGCGGAAACGAGTGGATGCGGGCGAGTGCGTCGCTCGCGTTCGCGGGCGGCCGCCGCGCGTTCGGCGCGTTCGAGCTTCGCGGCCTCGGCCACTGCGAATGCATCCGCGCTGTGTTCCTGCCGGAAGGCGGCGCGATCCGCCCGCCACTGCTGCTGCCCGGCCCGCCAGGTCGCGTTGCCGGCGGCCGCGGAATCCGGGGTGGTCGCGCCTGCTGCATCCGTGTCGCCGCTTGCGGCTTCGCCGGTCGAAGGCTCGGCGGGCGAGGCTACCAGCCCGGCCGCGCGGGGAGAGGTCGGAGGCGTTTTTCGCCGCGCGAACCACACTACGAGCCAGGCGACCAGGGCGAGAACCACGATCGTCCAGAAGGCGCGGCCGACCGAATCGCCCCACTGTGGAGCGCCCCAATACAGCGAGCCGAACCACCAGAAGCCTTGCGCAACCGGCAGCAGCGAGAGGGCGACCAGTATGACGATGCCGATGACGGGGGTGTCGATCCTGCCGTGCACGAGGTCCTCGAGGTGGATTCGGCCCCTGGCATCGGGCAGCACCAGCCACGCGAGCGCATAGAGCAGCACAGCGGGGCCGCCGAGCAGCGCGACGACCACGAGGACACCGCGGACGACCAGCACGTCGACGCCAACGCGGTCGGCGATACCCGCGCTGACACCGCCGATCCAGCCCGGCTGGCGCACCAGCCTGAGCGAGCGGATCCAGGTGAAGAAGCGGTGGGTGTGGGGAGGCTGGGGCGACGACTCCGCCGCCTCGGGCTCGGTGACTGTGGGGGGCGCTTGTTTCGGCATGCCACCATGCTGGCGCGGAGCTCACCGTCTCAGCTATCGGGGATGACCCCGAGTCGACCCTGATTTCAGTGAACCGGGCGGGCAGCGGGTGATTGGATATGGAGGTGACCGCCACCTCCATCCGTCCCGAACTGGCCCGCCCGCGCTCCGCGGTTCTCGGCGGGGTGTGCGCCGGGCTCGCCCGCCACCTGCGCCGGTCGGAGGGCGGCGTGCGCGTGGCCTTCATTATCGTGTCCTTCTTCGGCGGCGCGGGCATCCTGTTCTACCTCTGGCTGTGGGCGTTCGTTCCCCTCGAGCGCGATTCATCGGGCGAGGGCACCGGGGTGCCGGTGAGCCGGCGTGTTCCGGTCGCAGTCGTTCTGGTGATAGCCCAGGTGGTGCTTGTCGCCAGCGAGATTGCCGGACTGGTCGGCGGGCGCGACGCCGTCGTGAATGCCGCCCTGCTCGGCGTCATCGTCGCCGGTGGCGGCGCGGTGGCCTGGTCGCTCCTCATGGATGTCGCCGACCCGGGCCGGTCGCTGGCCTACGGAACGGCTGTGCGCACTGCATCCACGGCGCTGCTGCTGCTCGCGGGCATCGCGGCGCTCCTGTCGCATACTCAGGGATTCAATGCGGCGCTCGGGCTGGTCGCGATCGTGGTCGCGGTCGGCGTGCTGGTCGCGCCACGCGTCGTCGCCCTCTGGACGAGCCTGCTCGCCGAGCGTGCCGGTCGGGCGCGGGACGAGCAACGGGCGGAGATCGCGGCGCACCTGCACGACTCCGTGCTGCAGACCCTCGCCCTCATCCAGGTGCGGGCCGGGGCGTCGAGCGAGGTGGCGCGGATCGCGCGGGCGCAGGAGCGTGAGCTGCGCGACTGGCTGTTCGCCGCAGACCTGCCCGTGCGAGTGGACCTGGCGACGGAACTCCGGGAGATCGCCGCCGCCATCGAACTCGACTTCGCGGTGCGCATCGACATCGTCACGGCGGGCAGCGCGCTCGAGCAGGCGCCCGCCGCGGTGGTCGGTGCCGCGCGTGAGGCCATGCTGAATGCCGCGCGTCACGCCGGCGGCGAGGTCTCGGTCTACGTCGAGACCACGGCCGAATCGATCGACGTGTTCGTGCGGGATCGTGGCGCGGGAGTCGACATGGCGTCCCTGCCCGACGATCGCCTCGGCATCCGGGAGTCCATCGTGGGACGGATGGGGCGAGCCGGCGGAACGGCAACGGTCGCCCGCGGAGCCGGTGGCGTCGGCACCGAGGTGCATCTCCACCTGGCCGGCGGTGCGACGGCATGACCAGCGTCGTAATCGTCGACGACCACTCCATCTTCCGATCCGGGCTGCGGGCCGAACTCGACAGCGCACTCGAGGTCGTGGGCGAGGCCGCGTCGGTCGACGAGGCAGTCGCGCTCATCGCCGAGCTGCGGCCCGCTGTCGTGCTGCTCGACGTTCACCTTCCCGGCGGCGAGGGCGGCGGGGGAGCCGAGGTCCTGCGGCGCTCGAGCGCCCTGCAGGGCCAGGTGCGCTTTCTCGCGCTCAGCGTCTCCGACTCAGCGGCGGACGTCGTCGGTGTGATTCGCGCGGGTGCCCGCGGCTACATCACCAAGGGATCCTCGGGTGCCGAGGTGAGTGCGGCCGTCGCCGCGGTCGCCGCGGGGGATGCCGTGTTCTCGCCGCGTCTGGCCGGATTCGTCCTGGATGCGTTCGGCGCCGTCGCGGGTGAACAAGCTGACCGGGACGACGAACTCGACCGCCTCTCGGCACGGGAGCAGGAGGTGATGAGGCTGATCGCGCGCGGGTTCTCGTACAAAGAGGTCGCCGCCGAGCTGTTCATCTCGGTGAAGACCGTCGAGACCCACGTCTCGGCCGTCCTGCGTAAGCTGCAGCTGTCATCCCGGCACGAGCTCACCGTCTGGGCCCAGCAGCGCAAGCTCCTGTAATACCCCCGAGACCCGAGTTGTGGGGGGGGGGGGGCCGCGCGCCGGGCCCCCACACCCGGAAGGACCACAACTCGGGTCTCGGGGGTTAAGAGTGGGGGCGCGAGTGGAGCACCCGGCGGATGCGGGCGACCAATTCAAAGGGGTCGCGGAGGTCTTCCTTGTTCACCTGAATCACCTTCCACTGGTCAGCTTCGAGTCGGGAGATTCTCGTCATGTCGGCGCGGAATGCCTCTGGAGTCTCGTGGAAGGCGCTCTGGTACTCGACAATGAGCTTGCGTGCGGGAATCGCCAGGTCAGCGCGATAGCGGTATCCGCCCGACGTGACGACAGGGAAATTCGCCTCAACGCCCTGGATGCCGGATTCCACCAGGACGACGCGCAACTCCGATTCCTTCGGAGACTCGGAACGCGGGTTGAGCAGGCCGAGCGCGTGACGGAGCCGTCGAACCCCTCGTTTGCCGCGCCACGCGCGCACCCGCAGTTCGAGGGCTTCCATCGTCGTGAGCGGTGCAGCGTGATGGATGAGAAAGTCTCCCGCTGCAACGAGCTCGGTCAGGCTCAATCGCGACGCGATACTGCACCACGTCTCCTCCGGTGTTGTGGCTCGCATCCCGTCGACCGTCGTGATCTCGGATTCCTCGATCTCGAGGCAGTGCCCGCGCAGGCCGCGACCCTCCGGAGGGGATGCCGGTGCAGGCACACCGACGTCGACGGTGGTCGACTTCTGCAGTCTTGCCGGCAGCGGAATCCCGATGACCCGGGCCGCGGTCGCAGCGCTCAGAAACGCATCGGGGCTGGCGACCAGCAGGGCCGCACGGCAGCGGGTGCTGAAGTCGAGGTCGGTTGTGCGCGACAGGTAAACGCCCCTGACCGGTCGTACGAGGTCGGTGCCGCGCATCCGACCGCGCCCCAGCCCGGCATCCAGGCCGTCGCGCGCCGTGAAGGCCCGATCCCGTAACGACTCGGGGAGTGGTTTGCGAGGTTTCACCCCACCATGGTGAAACCGGAGGCGGGCCTACCCCGTGGCGTGTCCACAGGAGCCCGCCGAGAACCGAGTTGTGGTCCTTCCGGGCATCCCGGAAGGACCCCAACCCCCGTCTCGCGAGGGGGAAAAGAGAAGGGTGGCCGGGTCGATCCATCTGGGGTAGATCGACCCGGCCACCGGATTACCGGTGCGTCAGTCTGTTAGAGAATCTGGCGACGACTGTTCCGCCGGTAACCCTCCCGCACCAGATAGGCACCCGCTGCCAATAGTGCGAGGATCGTGGAAACCAGGCCGGCAATGCCGACTCCCGTGAAGGCGAGGTTTCCGAACGCCGTAGGCGTCACGGGGACGCTCGGCGTGTTGGGGTTGGTTGGGTTTGAAGGGCTGCCCGGGTCCGTCGGGTTCGACGGGGTGGTCGGGCCGGTGGGAACGATCGTCGTGGCGTCCGGCCCGACGGTCGAGTTGGCCAGGTTCACGGTGGCCGGGCTGTTGGTTCCGTCAGGCAGTGCCTGCACCTTGAGCGCGGTTTCGGTGAAAGTGGAGCCGGTCGGGGTGTTCGCGACATCCTGGTTGTTCAGGCTGACCGACAGTACGTGAGTCAGCGCGTCCTCGACCGACGAGCCGCTGCCCAGCAGCCCGGTGACCGCAGGAGTGACGAGGTCAGTGTTCAGCGAGCTGGCCAGCCCGCTTTCGCCCGCCGTGCCGTCCAGGAGGTTGTTCGACAAGAGCGTTCCGATTCCGGTCTGCGCACCCGCCAGGTTCACACTGACCGGCGTTCCCAACAGCGTGAGCGTAGCGTTTGCCGCCGGTGCCGTGCCGCTGACGAGCTGGTCGACGGTGCCGTGGATGTGCGCATCCAGGCTGGTCCTCAGATCGGGCAGCAGCGTCGAGGTGTTGGTGCAGAGCAGCCCGTTCACTGCGCCGCCCACTGTGCCCGTCAGCGCTCCGCCGACGGTACCGCCCAGGAGGCCGCCGAGCAGCCCGCCCGTGCCGACCGTTCCGCCGGTTCCGGCGGTCCCACCTGCGCCTGCGCCACCCGCGACGCAGGTCTGGCCGAGCAGCGGCGCCTGGGCGCTCAGCACGTTGACCGTGGCATCGACGTTGACGGCGGCGTTGTCCAGCGCATCCTTGACCTTCGCGACGATCTGGTCGACCAGCGTGTTGACCGTGCCGGTGATGCCCGTGAGGATCTCGTTCACGACCTTGTCGGAGAGCACCTGGGTGCCCGCCGGTTCGCTGTTGATGTTGCCGCCCAGCAGCTTCGCCAGGTCGACGGTCACCGCGCCGGTCTGCAGGTTGAACGACACCGCGCCGTCACCGTAGACACCGGTGAGCAGTGGCTGCACGGCCGAGTTCAGGTCGACCGAGACGTTCGCTGAGACGTTCGCGCCGCTTCCGGCGAGATTCAGGATGGGGTTGATCTGCTTCACCGTGTTGCTGACTGCGCCCGCGAGCTGGCTGTTGGGGCCATCCAGTGCGGCGAGCTGGCCGTCGAGCGGACCGAGGGCCTGCGTGACTTTGCTGCTCAGTCCGGCGATTGCCGGGCTGGTGAAGGTGAGGTTGAGGTCGGCGAGCGTGTACTTGCCCGAGGCGTTCTTGAGGTCGCCTGTCGCCTGCGAGGCGATCGCGCTGGTCTGCAGCTTCAGGTCGCTGAGCACCGAGGCGAACTTGGTGCCGAGCAGCGCGTTCAGATCGACGGTCGCCGATCCGTCGACGTCCGGACCGACCTGCCCGACGCCGATGCCGCCGTCGTTGCCGACCGCACCGCTCGAGGCCATCGACGTGCCGTCTTTGAGAGCCTGGGCATACTGTTGTGCGGCACCGAGATCGATGACCTTGCCCAGGTTCAGCTGGAGGCCGGCCGGCATGTGGATGAGCGTCGCGCCCAGCGCGCTCACACCGAGCGGATCCCGAGAGACCTGCATCGACTGCGACCCGTTGTTCTGCGCGGAGGCCGCTTCGATCGCAGCGAGCCTGGCGAGGTTCACGCCGCCGATGCTCCCCGACAGGAACTGGCCGGAAGCCAGCGAAGCGGGCGGAGTGTCGGCCGAGGCCGCCATCGGTGCGGAGAGCGCAAGCGCTGCTCCGAGTGAGCTGGTCGCTGCCATCGCGGCGACTTTTGCGATTGTTCTCTGTGCCGAGCGCTGGGATTTGCCAGTGGACGGCGTGCTGTGGTTGAACACGGCGGGTACCTTCCTGATCCTTGGGTTACAGGACGAGGAAGCAGAAATTCATTCGGTCGGCGTCGACCTCTCCGCCGGACTGCCGTTGCTGGACTGCCGGTGGGGCGAGCGACTCAGCCTGATCTCAGCTTCGCTTGCGCCTGGTATGGGTGGTGCTTGGTTTGGTTGTGGTTACTTGTGTGGTTAGTCCCGGGATGGTTGGTCCCGGCTTGTAAGAAGAGACGGTGTACCTGCCTGTCTATGACGCGGCATTCGCAGAAACTTTTTGAGCACCGAACCATGCCGTACACTGAATTCGGTAGTTGAAATCTGCCAAGCTTTTGCATGCCCGAAATCGTTTGAACGTCGGATTGCCGGGCGCGTCAGCTTGCTGGGCACGTAAGGTTGGTGGGATTTCGCTCATAGGGCGGTGGCTCAATTGGTAGAGCAGCGGTCTCCAAAACCGCAGGTTGCAGGTTCAAGTCCTGTCCGCCCTGCTGACTCGTTCCTGCTGGAACGGGGCCATCTGTGCGCAGATGGACAGTTGAAAGGTTGTGAGAGTGGCACGCAAAGTGGTCGACGAGCCCAGTGAGGACATCGTCGCGAACGCGCGAAAGGAACGCGCCGAGAGGCGCAGTCCGTTCGCACGCGTCTCGCTGTTCATCCGCCAGGTGTTCATCGAGCTTCGCAAGGTCGTAACGCCGACCCGTCGCGAGCTGTTCGGCTACACGGGTGTCGTGCTGGTCTTCGTCTGCGTGATGATGGCGCTGGTCTACGGCCTCGACGAGGGTTTCTCGTTCCTCGTGAACTGGTTGTTCGGCGCTCCCACCAGCTAGAAACGGCTCCAGCAGGATGCCCGTTGCCTGGTCCGGTTCGGCCGGATCCCTATTCGTAAGCAGTTCCAACAGAAAGAAGTATTAAGTGTCTGAGTCTGACCGCCGGGATATCGAACTCGGAACGGCCGCTGAGCAGTCTTCCGAAGAGGATGAGGCCCAGGAGGGCAACGTTCTCGAACTGGATGACCGCTCCGACGATCCCGCCGAGCAGGCGGCGATCCACGTCGAAGACGAGGACCCCGATGTGGACGAGGACGGCAGCGACCTGGCCGGCCTGCTCGAGGCGCTCGACGCCGCTGCAGACCCCGAGGCTGACGCGATCGTAAACGATGCGCTTGATGTCGAGACCCTGGATGACGCCGAGGCCGCCTTCGAGGCGACCGAGGACGAGGAAGAGATCGAAGAAGAGATCGAGGCCGAAGAGGTTCCCGATGTCACGCCGTATGACGGCCCGGAGCTGGGCGACGACGACGCTGCGACTGAGGGCACCGACGACGACGCGGAGGCGCCCGAGGCCGACCCCTATGAGGCGTTCCGCGACGAGCTGCGCGCCAAGCCGGGCAAGTGGTACGTCATCCACTCCTACGCCGGCTTCGAGAAGCGGGTCAAGCAGAACATCGAGAACCGTCGCGTGTCCATGGCCATGGAGGACTACGTCTTCCAGGTCGAGGTGCCGATGGAGGATGTCGTCGAGATCAAGAACGGCCAGCGCAAGCTGGTGAACCGCGTTCGCATCCCCGGCTACGTGCTCGTGAACATGGATCTCAACGAAGACAGCTGGTCGGTCGTTCGCCACACCCCTGGTGTGACCGGATTCGTCGGCAACTCGCACAACCCGACGCCGCTTCGTTTCGAGGAGGCCTTCAACATGCTGAAGAGCCTCGTGCAGATCGTCGAGGCTCCCGCGAGCAAGACGGCGGGCGGCAAGGGCAAGACTGCCGCACGCGTCATCCCGGCGGAGGTCGACTTCGAGATCGGCGAGACCATCACGATCAAGGAGGGCTCGTTCGCGGGGCTTCCTGGTTCGATCAGCGAGATCAAGCCGGAGAGCGGCAAGCTCACCGTTCTCGTCTCCCTGTTCGAGCGCGAGACGCCGGTCGAGCTGTCATTCGAGCAGGTCACCAAGCTGTAGCCGGTTGGTTCGCCCAACTGGTGACAGAATTCGGGTAAACTTTTCGAGTTTGGGTCTCGATACGCGCGCGACAGCGCGCTGCTCGACCACCGATTACCGCATCCAACCGGATGGCGGGAGCGCTGCACTTGTGCGGCACGAAATGAGAAGAGAAAAAAGTGGCATCGAAAAAGAAGGTCACGGGTCTGATCAAGCTTCAGATCCAGGCCGGCGCCGCAAACCCCGCCCCGCCAATCGGCCCGGCGCTGGGACAGCACGGCGTCAACATCATGGAGTTCTGCAAGGCGTACAACGCTGCGACCGAGTCGCAGCGCGGCAACGTCATTCCGGTTGAGATCACGGTCTACGAGGACCGCTCGTTCACGTTCATCCTGAAGACCCCGCCGGCAGCGGAGCTCATCAAGAAGGCAGCGGGCGTGCAGAAGGGGTCGTCGACTCCTCACACGGTCAAGGTCGCTCGCCTCAGCAAAGACCAGGTTCGCGCGATTGCAGAACAGAAGCAGGTCGACCTCAACGCTAACGACATCGAGGCGGCCATGAAGATCATCGCGGGCACCGCTCGCTCAATGGGAATCACGGTGGACGCATAATGCCTACGAAGTCGAAGGCCTACCGCGCTGCAGCAGACAGAATCGAAGAGGGCAAGTTCTACAGCCCGTCCGAGGCCGTCGAGGTTGCCCGTGAGACCGGTTCAAAGAATTTCAACTCCACCGTCGAGGTCGCGCTGAAGCTGGGCGTCGACCCGCGCAAGGCAGACCAGATGGTGCGCGGCACGGTCATCCTGCCGCACGGCACGGGCAAGACCGCCCGCGTTCTCGTGTTCGCAACGGGCCCCGCGGCTGAGGCAGCGATCGCTGCCGGCGCCGACGAGGTCGGTGGCGCCGAGCTCATCGAGAAGGTGGCCGGCGGTTACACCGCGTTCGATTCCGCCGTTTCGACTCCCGAGCTCATGGGCCAGGTCGGTCGCCTCGGTAAGGTTCTGGGGCCGCGCGGTCTCATGCCGAACCCGAAGACCGGAACTGTGACGACGGATGTCGCCAAGGCCGTCTCCGACATCAAGGGCGGCAAGATCGAGTTCCGCGTCGACAAGCACTCCAACGTTCATTTCGTCGTGGGCAAGGCCGCTTTCACGCAGGAGCAGCTGGCCGAGAACATCAAGGCCGCACTCGACGAGGTGGTTCGCGCCAAGCCGTCGAGCTCGAAGGGGCGCTACATCACCAAGGGCACCGTCTCGACGACGTTCGGTCCGGGCATCCCGCTCGACGTCAACTCGATCTAGTCGCATCACCACGAGGAGGGGCCCGCGCTGTGCTTGTCACAGTCGCCGGGCCCTTTTTCATCCCCGACAGCCGTGACGGATGGGATCCGCGATGAAGGTACGACAGGCCGGGCCTGCGGATGCAGCAGTGCTCTCCGAGGTGGCTTCGGCGACGTTCGCACTCGCGTGCCCGCCGCACACCACCCAGCAGGCGATCGATGATTTCATCGCGAAGACATTCACGGTGGTGAAGTTCGACGAGTACCTGGCTGATCCGGCACGGGTGCTGTTCGTCGCCGTCGACGACGAGGTGACGATCGGGTATGCGATGCTCGTGCTGGGTGAGCCCGCCGACGCGGACGTCGTCGCCGCGATCAGCCTGCACCCGACCGCCGAGCTGAGCAAGCTCTACGTTCGTCCCGGGCACCACGGTGCCGGCGTCTCGGCGCAGCTGGTGGCCGAGTGCATCGGCGCCGCGACCGCGGCGGGATGCGCGGGCATGTGGCTGGGCGTCAACGAGGAGAACGCCCGCGCGAACCGGTTCTACGAGAAGAACGGTTTTGTTCGCGTCGGCACCAAGCATTTCATGGTGGGCGACCGGCTCGAAGACGACTTCGTGCGGGAGCGCCCGCTGTAGTGGGTCGTTTCTTCAGGGCCGATCAGTAGGCTCCTCTCTATGACGACCGCGCCGCCCGGCCGCAGCGCCGGCCTTCGCCCCGCGCTCATCGGATTTGCGGTTGCCGTTGTCGTGGTTGTGCTGGCGATCCTGTTGCCGCGCCTGTTCAACTGGCAGGTCAACGCCGAGACCTTCGCTCCGCTGCACGCCGACTGGAAACCGAGGGTCGGCCCCGGCACAATCCCTGCGGTGGCCCTCGCGATCGCGGCCCTCGTCTTCGCGCCGCGGCTCGCCCGGTCGCTGCGCTGGCGCTGGCTGCTGCTCGGCAGTTTCGCGGTCGGCCTGGCCTGGATGCTCAGCCTGGCCTTCGTGGACGGGGTCGCCGGTGTGTCGGGCATCCTCGTCAAGCCGCACGAGGAGCTGAATACCGCCCACCAGGTGACGAGCATCCCGGCGATGCTGCACGAGTTCATTGCGCGCATCCCGTTGCATTCGTCGCACCACTGGCAGGTGCAGGTCGCCGGTCACCCACCGGGCGCCCTGCTGTTCTTCGTGGCACTGGTGCACGTGGGGCTCGGCAGCGGATTCGCGGCAGGAATGGCGGTCACCGTGCTGGCGGCGACGATTCCGGTCGCGGTGCTGCTCACCCTTCGCCGGCTCGGCGCCGGTGACGGCGCACGGCTTGCGGCACCGTTCCTGGTGCTCGCGCCTGCGGCCATCTGGGAGTCCGTCTCGGGCGATGCCGTGTTCGCGACCGTCTCGACCTGGGGGCTGTGCGCCCTGGCGTTCGCCGCCACGGCCAGGGGATGGCGTCGGATCACCGGCTGGTCCCTGCTCGCTGGCCTGTTGCTCGGCTACACCGTGTTCCTCTCGTACGGGCTCGTGCTGATCGCGATCGCCGCGCTGGCGATCCTGGTGCTCGCACGCTCGTGGCGACCGGTCCCGATCGTGCTGTCGGTCGTCGCCGCCATCACTCTTGCATTTGCCGCAGGGGGCTTCGCCTGGTGGCGGGCCTATCCTGTGCTGAGCCAGCGCTATTTCGACGGGATCGCCAGCATGCGACCGTACCCGTACTGGGTCTGGGCCGATTTCGCCTGCCTCGCGATCAGCGCCGGGCCGGTCGTCGGCTCGGTGATCGCGATTGCCCTGGTGCGTGTGCGGTCGTGGCGGTCGGAGCCTGCCGAACTTCGGCCGATCATCCTGCTGGTGCTGGCCGCCGTTGCGATGGTGCTGCTGGCGGATGTCTCGGGCATGAGCAAGGCGGAGGTGGAGCGAATCTGGCTGCCGTTCATTCCGTGGCTGCTGGTCGGCACGGCGCTGCTGCCGCCGCGCTGGATGCGGATCGCATTCGCCGGGCAGCTCGCGGTCGGCCTGCTGGTCGAGCATCTCCTCCATATCAATTGGTGACCGTGAAAGACTGGCCGGATGACTCCAAAGAGGGAACCGGCAGACACACGGTCGGCACAGACTGAGCCGGCACAGACTGAGCCGGCACAGACCGAGCCAGCACAGACCGGGTCGGCGCAGCGCGAGTCGACAGCACCGATCGGTATCATCGGGGGATCGGGACTCTACGGGCTGCTCGATGACGGATCGGGCCGGTCGGTCACTGTCCCCACGCCGTACGGTGCGACCTCCAGTGACATCACGCTCGGCACGTTCGCCGGTCGGTCGGTCGCGTTCCTTCCCCGGCATGGCACGGGTCATACGGTCGCTCCGCACCGCATCAACTATCGCGCGAATGTCTGGGCTCTGGCGTCCCTCGGCGTGAAGGCCATCGTCACGTCGTCGGCGGTCGGCGGCCTGAACCCCGAACTGCCTCCCGGCACTTTCGTGCTGCCCGACCAGGTGCTGGATCGCACCAGCGGCCGCTCGGATACCTTCTACGACGGCGACCGGGTGCAGCACGTCGCGCTCGCCGATCCCTATTGCCCCGAGCTGCGCCGGTTCGCTGCGGCGAGCCTGAGCATCATCGGCGAGTCGTTCGTCAGCCGAGGCACGACAGTGGTCATCCAGGGTCCGCGGTTTTCGACGCGAGCTGAGGCGGCCTGGTTCCGTTCGGCTGGCGCCGACCTCGTCAACATGACGCAGTATCCCGAGGTCGCGCTCGCGGCGGAGCTCAACGTCGGTCTCGTCAACCTCTCGTTCATCACCGACAGCGATGCCGGCGACGGCGCCGCGCGCGGGCAGGCGGCGGACGACGTGAGCGCCGAGCTGGTGTTCGAGCGAATGGCTGCGGCGCAGCCTCGGCTGCTCGCGATGCTCGGTGCGATCGTAGAGGGCATTCCCGACGATTACGCCCCCCGCCGGCTTCTGCCAGTGGATGCGGTGGCGGCCGTGCTGTCGGCGAAACCCGTCGGCTGATGCCACTGCTTCTCGTCACGGGCGGCGCCGGGTTCATCGGCTCCCACATCGTGGACGCCGCGCTCGAACAGGGGTGGCACGTGCGCGTTGCCGACTCGTTCCGGGCCGACGTGCACGGCGACCAGTTACCCGCATCGGTCACACGCGAGGGACTCGAGGTGGTCGTCGCCGACGTCACCGACGCGGGAGCTGTCGTGGCGATGCTCGATGGCGTGGATGTGGTGTGCCACCAGGCCGCGAAGGTCGGTCTCGGCGTCGATTTCGACGATGCGCCCGACTACGTGACCAGCAATGAGACCGGCACGGCCGTTCTTCTGGCGGCCATGGCCAGGCATCACGTCGATCGCCTGGTGCTGGCTTCGTCGATGGTGATCTACGGCGAGGGCGCCTACCGCGACTCGCTCGGCCCCGTGCACGCCCCACCGCGCACCGTCGCCGATCTCGAATCCGGCCGGTTCGAGCCGGTCTCGGCACGCACCGGCGAGCCGCTCACCCCCGAACTCATCGACGAGGATGCGCCGGCCGATCCGCGCAACGTCTACGCGGCCACCAAGCTGGGGCAGGAGAACCTCGCCACCGCATGGGCCCGCGCAACGGGCGGTCGTGCCGCGCTGTTGAGATACCACAACGTGTACGGGCCGAGGATGCCGTTCGGCACCCCGTATGCGGGCGTCGCATCCCTGTTTCGCACCGCGCTGGAGCGCCACGAGGAGCCGCGCGTCTTCGAAGACGGCGGCCAGCGCCGCGACTTCGTGCATGTACGGGACGTCGCATCCGCCAACCTGGCGGCGATCGACTGGACGCTCTCGCAGCCGGAGGGCACAGCACGGGCCTTCAATGTCGCCAGTGGTGACGTGCACACGGTCGGGGATATCGCGACTGCCCTCAGTGCGGCGGTCGGCGGGCCCGCACCCGTCGTGACCGGCGAGTTCCGCCTTGGCGACGTGCGGCACATCACGGCCTCGGCCGATCGGATCCGGGCCGAGCTCGGCTGGCGTCCGACGGTTCGGTTCGAGGACGGGATCCGGGAGTTCGCCACCGATCCGCTGCGGGGATCCCGCTGAACTGATCCGCTCATCCGCTCGATCGCGAACCCGTCGGAGCGCCACCCGTCAACAAGCGCCACGTCTCCGAACCAACGTCATGAAGACAGCGGAATCGCGATGGCAGGTGGACGTGGTTTTTCCGTGTCTGAACGAGGCGGGCGCTCTGCCCTGGGTGCTGTCGCGCCTTCCCGAGGGGTATCGGGCGATCGTGGTCGACAACGGCTCCACGGACGGGTCGGGCGGCATCGCGGCCTCACTGGGCGCACTGGTCGTCGAGGAGCCGCGCCGCGGGTTCGGTGCGGCCGCGCACGCCGGGCTGCTGGCAGCAACCGCGCCGATCGTCGCGTTCTGCGATGCGGACGGATCGATGGATCCGTCAGAACTTCCGCGCCTCGTGCAGTGGATCGAGACGGGAGCCGCCGACCTGGTGCTCGGCCGCCGCCGTCCCTCCGGGCACGGCAGCTGGCCGTTGCACGCCCGGCTGGCAAACCTGGCGCTGGCCTCGCTAATGCGTCGCGCCACCGGCTACAGCCTCAATGACCTCGGGCCCATGCGCGCGCTGCGTCGCACCGCGATGCTCGACCTGGGGCTCGCGGACCGTCGCAGCGGGTATCCGCTCGAGCTGGTGCTCCGCGCCCGCGACGAGCAGTGGAATGTCTTCGAGATCGACACCCCCTACTTTCCCCGGGTCGGCAAGTCGAAGGTGACCGGGACGCTGCGCGGCACCATCACCGCCATCCGCGACATGTCCAGCCTGCTGCAGGGTTCGGCGGTGGCATCGTGACCACCGTTGTCGTCATCGCCAAGGAGACCATTCCCGGAAAGGTCAAGACGCGGCTGCACCCGGCGTTTTCGTTCGAGGAAGCCGCAGAGCTGGCTGCGGCATCCCTCGCCGACACTCTGGCCGCCGTTCGCGGTCTCGGGGCGCAGCGGCAGGTGCTCTACTTCGACGGCACAGTGCTGCCGGCCGACTGCGACGACTTCACCGTGATCGCGCAGAGCGCCGGGGGCCTCGACGAACGCATCGGCTGGCTCTTCGATCGGCTCGACGGCCCGACACTGCTCGTCGGCATGGACACCCCTCAGTTGGATGCCCGCCACCTGGCCGGCGCAATCGACGCCTGGGCCCCCGATGTGGACGCCTGGTTCGGGCCTGCCATCGACGGCGGATTCTGGGCGCTCGGCCTCCGCGAGCCCACGGGCTCGCTTGTGCGCGGTGTGCCGATGTCGCGCGAGGACACCGGCGCGCAGCAACTATGCCGCCTTGCGGCTGCCGGCCTCCGCGTCTCGCTGCTGCCTCCACTCACCGACGTTGACACCGTTCAGAACGCCTGGGACGTAGCAGGACTCGTTCCCGAGGGGACGTTCGCTGCAACCCTTAACAGCATCTGGGGCCGCCAGGCCGTCGGAGCATCCCGATGAGCGCCGCGCCGGGCGTCGACCGCGCCCGCACGGCCACCTTCGGCACGGGTGGCGCCGAACCCTATGCTCGGGCACTTCGTGCGGCCGATTCCGGGGTGCTGTACCTCGAGGAGCTTCGCGACGACGAATCGCTGTCGCAGTCGTCAATGGATTTCGCACGCTGGAACGGTGCGGCCGACCGGGTGGATGTCGCGCTTCTCGGTTCGGTGCGCGGCCCGGTTCTCGATGTGGGCTGTGGCCCGGCTCGAATGGTTCGCGCTGCCGTGGCCATGGGGCTCACCGTGCTCGGACTCGATGTTTCACCGACCGCGGTCGAGCTGGGGCGCGCAGCCGGCCTCCCGATGTACGAGGGCTCGGTGTTCGAGCAGTTGCCTGACGAGGGCGGCTGGCACACCGTGCTGCTGGTCGACGGCAACGTCGGCATCGGCGGCGATGTCACACGCCTGCTGGCGCGCTGTACCGAGCTGCTGTCGCCGGACGGCGAACTGGTGATCGAACTGCACTCCGATCCGACCCGCGACCACCGCTACATGGGACGCCTTGTCGACATCCACGGGGCATACAGCGAGTCGTTCCCCTGGGCCGAGGTTGGCCTCTCGGGCGTCTCGCGGCGCGCGACTGACGCGGGACTCGAACTGCGTCACGCCTGGTCGGCGGGTTCCCGCAGGTTCTGCCGCCTGACGAAGACCCTCACGTAGAACAGGATCGCCGCAGCCGTGAGCAGGCCGAGCACCACGTAGAAGACACCGAGGTGCAGCGCGTAGTTCTGCGGCAGGATCGACGAACTTGCCGTACCGATCAGTTTCTTCAGCACCTCGGGCAGGAACAACAGCGTGAAGATGCCGCCTACGGCGAGCGCTCCTTCGACGAGCGCGATGACGACGGCGGGAACCCGGGCTCCGAGCCGCCGACCGAGCAGGGTCACCAGGAAGACGGCGGGCGCGATGATGCCGTCGTGCACGATGAGCGCGCCGATGAGCCACTCGATGACCCGCGCGTACTGCTTGTGGCTGAGCCAGATCCACGCCACGTAGGCGCCCAGCCCCAGGAACGCGAGGCCGAACAGCACCAGCGCGATCCGGATTCGTCGAATTGCCATCAGAACGTCTCCAGTTTGCTCAGCCATTTGGTCTGCAACACGCCCGGCCGGGCGGGGGCGATGAGCCTCGCGGGGTAGCCGTGGTTGATGTCGAGCACTTTGCCGTCGACCTCGAGCGCAATGAGAGTGAGGTCATCGCGCACGAAGTTGGGCTCGAGTTCGGTGACGGCGTAAATACTGTTCTGCTCGAGGCTGGTCGCTCGAACCGAGGCGTTCTTCGAGCCGCGCACGCTGTCGACCAGCTCACTCAGGCGCACGCCCTTCCAGTGCGCCATCTGGCTCCAGCCCTCGACGCAGGCGATCGGCAGGTCGACCTGGTACTGCGTCATGTCTTCGAGCTCGGCGCGAGTGAACGACCGGGAAAGCTCGCTCGAACTGACGGTGAGGGTCCAGTCCGAGGCTGTGGCGCTCTCGAGCACCTTTGCGGCAGCGGCGGTGCGGTTGACCGGCAGCGTGTCCGGCCCTACTCCGGCTTTGCGCGGGCCGAACACGTTGAGCACGTCGAGTGGACGGAACGACTGCCCCACCGTGAGCCCAACGACTCCCAGCACGGCCACGCCGACGGTGGCGAAGAAGCCCCGCCGGCTCAGTCGCGGACTCTTTGGGGGCGGCGCTTTGTCGATCCAGGCGAACACGCGGCTGGTGATGCCGATGCCGACGTCGGGCAGCGGGAGCCTCGAGTTCTTGTCGGGCTCTTCGGGCAGCGGCACGAGGTTGCCGTCGTCGTCGTAGCTGGTGGACTTGCGCCAGTACTTCGTGATGATCGGCAGCTTTACAGCGATGTGGATCGCGAGCGACCCGATGATGATGAACGCCAGCGCGAAGTGGGTGCGCCGGAATGAGAAGCCGAACAGCGCGTACCACTGGTAGGTGTTCAGCAGGCCGGTCGCGATCTCGACCAGGGATGACGCGACGAAGATCGCGATCGAGGCGCGTTCGAGCAGGTGCAGGAACCCCTTGATGGGCGGCGTCTGGAACAACAGCGGGAAGATCGAATACAGCTTCGCGAACAGCAGCGGAAAGCACAGGATGCCGGTCGTGATGTGCACGCCCTGGGTGAATTGGTAGAGCCACACCGGCCTGGTGAGAAACTGCATCCCCGGAAGCGGGTCCTGGATGAAGTGGCTGTAGATACCGGTCAGGAAGCAGATGATGAAGGCCGCCCCGAGCAGCCTGCCCAGTGCGACGGCAGTGCGCGGATTGCGGGACGGCGCCTGAAGCGCCTGTCGGAACCCGTAGAGCAATCGCTGCATGTCGCTGCTTCCCCCGCGGATCAGTGGTTGGCCGCGGTATCCAGTATTCGGAGCCATTCGCGATATGGACGGCGGCACGCGAGCACCTCTATATGCGTCTCACGAATCGAGCACTGAACCTGAAAATTAGCTGGGTAAACCGGCCGTTCTGCCCACTTCGCCCAAACCTCTTGGCGGGTGTCCGCGAACTCCACACATCAGCAAGCCCCAACCAAGCACTCAACTGCAAAGGAAATTCATCATGCGCAAGTCAATCAAGGTCACCGTCGGCGCAGCCGCTGCCGCCCTGCTCGTCGCCGGTCTCGGCTTCTCCGCCTCGACCGCAACCGCGAGCGTTCCGGCCAAGTCCAGTTCCAGTATCCCCAGCCCGATCGCGGCCGTTCCCAACCTCAAGGGCGGAAACACCGCGGTTGCTCTCGACGCGAACTTCCTCGCGGCGCTCAAGTCGCTCGGCGTAACGCCCGGTGTGCTCGGCAACGCGACACTGACCGACGGCTCAGTGCACTTCCCGATCACGGGCGGCGACGTCGTCTACTGGTCGCCGAAGGGCAGCTACCGTCCCTACGTGCAGGGAATCATCCTCCACGCCGGCTCGGGCCTGTCGCTGACCGCCGGTTCGACCGTCGTGTCGCTGACCGACTTCAAGGTCAACCCGGGTAGCTCGGTGCTGTACGGCAACGTGTCGGTCAACGGCACCCTCGCCGCGGCGGACGCACCCCTGTTCCAGCTGAACGGCTCGACCCTGAAGGCGCTCCAGCTCTCGGGTGACGACGCCATCCTCACCGGCACCACGGTTCACGTCTCCGCGACCGCCGCCGGCCTGCTTGACAAGGTGTTCAACACGACCGGTGTCAAGGCCGGCCTGCTGGTCGGCGTTGCGACCATCACCGCGCAGATCAAGTAACACCCAGCACCACAGCAAGTCCCCGGAGGGCCCGGCGCGCACAACGCGTCGGGCCTTTCGCCTTGCCCTCCTGCCTTTCGCCCCCGCCCGCCGATACGATGATCAGCGAGCCAGTCAACGAGGGGATGGACGTCGTGAACAGTGTGGGATACCGGTATGTGATCGCAGTCGTGAGGGTGCTCGTCGCCGCGCTGATCGTGGTCGCGATCGTCGCGCAACTCGAGCGCAGTATCGGCAACTGGCAGAAGACCGGTCTCTCCGTGTCGTTCGGCATCACCAACTTCTTCAGCTTCTTCACGATCGACTCGAACGTTGCGACGATCGTGGTGTGCCTCATCGGGGCCGGGTTCGTCTTCGCCAGGAAGGTCGACCCGCACTGGTACACCGTCTTCCGTGTCATCGTCGTCACGTACATGGCCGTCACCGGCATCGTCTACAACCTGCTGCTGCGCGGGGTTGAACTCCCCCAGGGCACCACGGTGGAGTGGTCGAACGAGGTACTCCACGTGGTCGCGTGCGCGTACATCGTGCTGGACTGGTTCATCGCACCGGGGCGCACCGCACTCGCCTGGCGCACCCTTCGCGCGATCGCCATCTTCCCGCTCGTCTGGGTGGTCTATACGATGATCCGGGCGCCGTTCACGACCGAATTGAACTACGGTGGCAAGGCGTTTTACCCGTACCCGTTCCTCGACCCGTCACTCGCCCACGAGGGCTGGTTCTCGGTCGCGTTCTACATCGTGCTGATAACTGTCGTCGTGCTGGGAATGGGCGCCGTGTTCGTGCTGGTCTCACGTAAGTGGAAGGGACCGATCACGGCATGAGCCGTCGTGATTCGCTCGACGTCGCGGCCGCGCTCGCCGGATCGGCGCTCATCTCCGCCGCCCTGGTGCTGATCTGGGTCGCGCGCGCGGAGTTCGGCGGAACGCAGGTGTACGTCAGCGAGCTGGGTGGCACTGGCGCATCCACCGCGCACCAGTTCGAAATCGCGCTGCTGCTGGTGGTCGCCGGGGGAGCGCTGGTGGCCTTCGCCGGCCGGGATGTGCGTTCGCGCGTCCGGCTCCTGGCGTTCTGGGCGCCCTCGGTCTCGATTTGGATCGCCTGCGGGTTCTTCCTCATCGCGTCGCAGGTGACCTGTCGCGCCTACTGCCCGGTGCCGACCATGTCGCCCTTCGACTTCCAGGACTTCACCCACATCACCTGCGCTGTGCTCGCTTTTGCTGCAGGATGCCTGGCGATGCTGCAGACCGCCTTCGCAGTCGGTCACCGAGTGCTCGCGGGCTTCTCACTGGCGATCGCGGTTGCTGTCGCGGTCGTGGCGGGACTCGGCGGCATCCTCTCTCTCGCGCGCTTCGATACCGAGGTCGGCGGTTACGCGGAGTTCACGGCGACGACCCTCGCCATCCTCTGGGTGATCGTCTACGGTGTCTCGATCGCCGCGAGCACTGTTCGGGGTCAGCGCGACCTGGGGGAGTCCGGTGACATCAGGTCGAGCAGCCGGTTGGCCAGCCCCACCAACATGTGAATCTCGTTGTCGTCGCGGTCAACCCAGCGCACCTGCGGTTCGGCGGCAACAGGCACGAAGTCGGTGTGCTGCTCCCAGACCACGAGCGTGCGCTCAGCGCCGAGCACATACTGCTGCCACCAAACCTGCCGCAGGTAGGAGCGAGGGATGCTCCGCCACGAATGGGAGGTCGTCTTGATCTCGCACAACACCACGGTCGAGCCGCTCGCCCGCACCCCGTCGGGCGTCGCCAGGTGGAGTGGCTGGCCATGCGCGTGGTAGAGGTCTGAGCTCGGCGCGATGCCGTGGTGCGCCTGAACCCAGCGCGCGATCTCGGGCTCCCGCGCGCGACCGTGGTCGGTGAAGGCGTTGCCGCCGAACCCGGTGCCGCTGAGTTTTTCGAGGGCAACCGACTGCACCGCCCGGGCGCTCGAGAGGCGCGCGACATCCGTTGCGGTCACTCCGCGGCTGCGGGCGCGCAGCCAGGCGATGCGGTCGCGCGAGTTCGCGACGACCCGGGTGCGATGGTCGGGCGCAGGCTCGTCCCACAGGTCGAGGGTCGGATGCGCGAGGGTCACGACCTCATTCTCCATCCAGTGTGCGTCAGTTGCGGTTCGCAGCCCCGGCGAACCTGCACGCGGTGCGGGTGAGAGTCGGCAGCGAGGATGCGGGGGAGGCCCGAACTGGGGGTCTGTCCCCCTATTGACCGACAGGATTTGTACCCCGTAGCGTTCTCGGTGGGGAAGATTTACCTGCCTTCCCCAGGGACGGAACCCGAACTTTCCGTCTGGGGGAAACGTGTTTGCTCTTGTTATCGTGATCGGGCTCGCAGCCCTCATCGCATCCATCTGGCTCGTCGTCGCCGCGGGCAAGCCGAGGCGCCTGCACCGCTAATCACTCGCTGCGCTTCACAGTCAGCTCATAGAAAGTTCCCAATACTGGGAGTATGAGCACATTTCCCGCAGAGTCCCGCCACGTCGCATCCACCGCTGCACAGCCTCGCCTGCGACGCCCGGACGGTAGCCCGATCCGCGCCGTGGTGGTCGACGACGAAGACTCGCTGACCGACCTGCTCTCGATGGCCCTGCGCTATGAGGGCTGGGACGTGCGGCTCGCCCCCGATGGGCAAAAGGCGCTCAGTGTCGTGCGGGAGTTCCGCCCCGACATCATTGTGCTCGACATCATGCTGCCCGACATCGACGGACTCCAGGTGCTGCAGCGACTGCGCGCGGATGGCAACCAGACGCCCATCCTGTTCCTCACCGCGAAGGACTCGGTGGATGACCGCATCGCCGGCCTCACCGTCGGCGGGGACGACTACGTGACCAAGCCGTTCAGCCTCGAAGAACTCGTCGCCCGGCTGCGCGGGCTCATCCGCCGCTCCGGGATGACCGTCGACGACTCCGCCGACTCGCACATCGAGGTCGGCGACCTCGAGCTCGACGAGGACAGCTACGAGGTGCGTCGCGGCGGCGAACTGATCGAGCTCACCGCGACCGAGTTCGAACTGCTCCGCTACCTCATGCGCAACGCCCGTCGTGTGGTCAGCAAGATGCAGATCCTCGACAGGGTCTGGGACTACGACTTCGGCGGCAAGTCCAGTGTGGTCGAGATCTACATCTCGTACCTGCGCAAGAAGATCGACGCCGGTCGCACACCGATGATCCACACCGTGCGCGGCGTCGGGTACATCCTGAAGCCCACGCGATGAAGCTGCGGCTTCGCCGCGCCCCCTGGACCCTTCGGCGGCGACTGGTGGTCAGCGTGGTCGCGCTTTTCACGCTGCTGAGCCTGGTCGTCGGCGGCAGCAGTGTCTTCGTGCTCTATGGCAACCTGACGGCACCGATCAACCAGCAACTCCAGCGCTTTGCGAACAGTTGGGAAGCGCGTGCCGGCAGTGGCGGCCAGGGCGGGGGCAACGCCCCGAGCGGTGGAGGCGGCGGCGGAGGCGGTTTCGCCGGCCTCGAACCGGGCTCCGTGACCGCGGTGCTGGTGGGAACAGAGATGTCGGCCCAGCAGTCGGCCCAGTTCGCGGGCACTCCGAAGAAATTGTCCAGCGCACAAGAGAAATCACTCGCCCAGGTCACCACCAGTGACACGATCAGCGATGTCTCCATTCCAGGGCTGGGCAATTTCCGCGTCATCAGGACTGCACGCCTGACGGGCGAACTCCAGAACAGCGATGGCACGGTCAGCACGGTCACTTATTACCGATACCTGGCATATCCGCTGTCCCAGTCTGAGTCGACGCTGGCCCAGTTCGGGCTGACACTCGGTGGCATCTCGTTGCTGGGCATCCTGCTCGTGGCGTTCGCGACCTGGTTCATCGTCTCCTACGCTCTTCGCCCGCTGCGCCGGGTGGCCGCGACCGCGACCGAAGTGGCATCAATGCCGCTCGACCGCGGCGAGGTCGACCTCTCGGTGCGGGTGCCCGAGGCGGACACCGATACGCGCACCGAGGTGGGCCAGGTGGGCGCCGCACTCAACACCATGCTCGGGCACGTCGACGCCGCATTGCAGGCCCGGCAGGCGAGTGAGAGCCGGGTTCGCCAGTTCGTCGCGGATGCCAGCCACGAGCTGCGCACACCGCTCGCCTCGATCCGTGGATACGCCGAGCTCACGCGTCGCGGCAACTACGACCTGCCGCCGGACGTCACGCATTCGCTGGGTCGGGTGGAGTCCGAGGCCGTGCGCATGACCTCCCTGGTCGAGGACCTGCTGCTGCTCGCGCGACTCGACGCGGGCCGTGACATCGAGACATCGCCCGTCGACATCACGCGCATCCTGGTCGATGTGGTCAGCGACGCGCACGCCGCCGGGCCCGACCACGACTGGGAACTCGGCCTGCTCGACCAGCCGCTCTTCGTCGAGGGCGATGCCCAGCGCCTGCACCAGGTCTTCGTCAACCTGCTGGCGAACGCCCGTGTGCATACTCCGGCCGGAACCCGCGTGCGCATCGGGCTCGAGAAGACCGAGACGGCCACCGCCGTCGTCACGGTGCACGATAACGGGCCGGGCATCCCGCGGGCGCTGCAGAAGGACCTGTTCGAACGCTTTGCCCGCGGCGATTCATCCCGCTCGAGGGCCTCGGGCAGCACGGGGCTCGGGCTCGCCATCGTGCAGGCCGTCGTGGATGCGCACGGCGGCACGGTCTCGGTGAAGTCGCGCAAAGGCAACACGACTTTCCGGGTCGAGCTTCCGCTGGCGGTCTCTGCGGACTAGCTCCCGGTGCAAGACTGGATTCATGAGAATCGTCGTCACCGGTGGCAATGGAAAACTCGGCCGAGCGGTCGTGCACGGGCTGAACGAGGCCGGGCATTCCGTGTTCGTACTCGACGCGGTCGGCCAGCGCTCTGACAGCTTCACCCGCATCGACCTGACCAACTACGGCTCGGTGGTGGATGCCTTCAGTTCCGTCGACAACCGCTACGCCGGCGTCGACGCGGTCGTGCACCTGGCGGCCATCCCGGCCGGGGGATTCGAGACCGACTCGGCGACGTTCTTCAACAACATGAACTCGACGTTCAACGTGTTCCAGGCTGCGCGCCGCGTGGGCATCAAGCGCATCGTGTACGCCTCGAGCGAGACGCTGCTGGGCATCCCGTTCGAGATCGACCCGCCGTACGTGCCGGTCGACGAGGACTACCCGTCGCGCCCCGAGTCGATGTATTCGGTCGTCAAGCACCTCGAAGAGGAGCTCGCCGCGAAGCTGGTGCGCTGGGATCCCGAGCTCAGCATCACCGGCCTGCGCTTCTCGAACGTGCTCGAGCAGGCCGACTACGCACAGCAGCCCCAGTGGGAGGCCGACCCGTCACTGCGCCGCTGGAACCTGTGGGGCTACATCGACACGCGGGATGGCGCGCTCGCGGTGCTGCGCGCGCTCGAGAACGCCGGCCCCGGCTTCGACACGTTCGTGATCGCGAACGCCGACACCGTGGTGTCGCGCCCGAGCGCCGAGCTCGTCGCCGAATACTTCCCCGGCGTCGAGATCAAGCGCGCCCTCCACGGCAACGAGACCCTCCTCTCGATCGCCAAGGCCAGGCGCATCCTGCACTTCGAGCCCCAGCACTCCTGGGCCACCCCCTGACCCTGCCTCGAGCCCCTAGCCCGTAGCCCCTAGTCCCTCCCATAAGTACCGCTTTGTCACGATATCGCCGAATACTTGCGGCACTGTCGTGACAAATCGGTACTTTGGGGGGTTGGTTTGCGAGAGGGGGGATGCTGCCGTAGTCTGTACGAGGCCAAAGACCGCTGGATTTGCCGGGAAACCGACAACGAAGGTCTGGGAGAGATCCCAGCATCCCGCGCAGGTGTGTGTAGAAGTTCAGTCTTTTTCAAGACTTTTCAGCTCCGTGCGCCAAGCGCCGGAGCTTTTTCCTTTGAATGGCTCCGGTCGGTCGGTACTGAACACCAGTACCGGGTCAACCGATATCAATCAAGGAGTGCCATGGCGAACAAGGAAGCCTCGGTCGCCGAGCTTACGGACCATTTCCGTAACTCGAACGCCGTACTGCTTACCGAGTACCGCGGTCTCACCGTTGCCCAGCTCAAGCAGCTGCGGCAGTCGATCAGTGAGCACGCGACGTACGCCGTGGTGAAGAACACGCTGACCAAGATTGCGGCCAACCAGGCAGGGATCTCGTCGTTCGACGCAGAACTCGCCGGGCCATCCGCTCTCGCATTCGTACACGGCGACACGGTCGCTGTTGCGAAGGCGCTGCGTGACTTTGCCAAGGCAAACCCTCTTCTCGTGGTGAAGGGCGGTTACTTCGACGGTAACCCCCTGAGCGCGGATGAGGTCAACAAGCTAGCCGATCTCGAAAGCCGGGAGGTGCTGCTGGCCAAGCTGGCGGGCGCCTTCAAGCAGTCGCTGTTCGGTGCGGCCTACCTGTTCAACGCACCGCTGTCGAAGGCCGTTCGCACGGTCGACGCGCTGCGCGAGAAGCAGGAATCCGCGAACTAGTTCGCATTGCGCCGAAAAGCGCTGCGCCAAAAGAAGCGCTGCGCCGTAAGAAGCGCTCAGTTCCACAAAACCAATTAGGAGAAAATCATGGCGAAGCTGACCACAGACCAGCTGCTCGACGCTTTCAAGGAGCTCACGCTCATTGAGCTGAGCGAGTTCGTAAAGAAGTTCGAGGAGACCTTCGAGGTCACCGCTGCTGCCCCGGTTGCTGTTGCAGCTGCAGGCGGCGGAGCTGCTGCCCCCGCCGAGGAGGTCGAAGAGAAGACGTCGTTCGACGTCGTGCTCGAGGCCGCCGGCGAGAAGAAGATCCAGGTCATCAAGGAGGTTCGTGCGCTCACCAGCCTCGGACTCGGCGAGGCCAAGGCTGTCGTCGACAACGCCCCCGGCGTTGTTCTCGAGGGCGTCAGCAAGGAAGCTGCTGACAAGGCGAAGGCACAGCTCGAAGAGGCTGGCGCAACCGTCACGCTCAAGTAGTCCCGTCCCCGCGAGGGGATGAACAAGGGCGCCATTCCGCGAGGGATGGCGCCCTTTGTGCGCCCGGATTCGGCTCGCGGGAGACGCGGAAGTGGGGCGAACCGTAACCACTCGGCTCGCCCCACCCCGTTTGCCGTCGTCGTCAGGTGCCTGGGATCAGGTCCAGGTACCGACATCATCAACCGGAGCAGTCCGACGGCGGGCTGCCCGGGATGTGGCCGGGGCGTGTGTCGACGCCGGTTAGCCAAGCTCGGGTGCTCGCTAGATTTAGTTCGTTGCAGCTTAGCGATCGGATTTGTGCAAATGCATGAAGATCTATCGCAAAACACCGAGGTCGTCCAGGGCTCTTGCGCGGACTTTTCGTGTCCACCATAATGGGGACGTTCCCAAGCCTCACCCGCGGCAGGGGAGCAGCAACCCCCCTGTTCGAGTCACGCCCGCTTCCGCACGCGAACTAGAAGGCCTTACCCTCCGGCTAGCTCACGCATCACGTGCGAATCGCCTGCAATGCCTCCCCGACAGTCGAGTGCGCAGCAATCGAATTACCGTGTGGGCCGTTGGAATCGGCCGGCCCGCACGGCTCGTTTGCGCCCTTGTCGTTCGCACGGTCACCCTAAGTGGGGACTGCGGGGGTAGACAACGTCCGCATACTCTCTGGATTGCACCGTTGCGTCAGGGAGAACTAATGGGTAAGTCTGCTGTCCGCCGTTTCGTGCTGCCTCTGGCAGCCCTGGCGATCGCCTGTGTCACCCTGAGCGCGTGCTCGTCGGGCACCGCCATGGTCACGGCTGGTCACGTCGGCCGAGCGGACGGCGTCGTCAAGATCGAGGGTCCGCTGATCGGCACCGATGCGACACTGCTCGAGAAGTCCTGGTCCGCCTGGGAAGCCGCGAACCACATCACGATCGACTACACGGGCAGCGCGAACTTCCAGGAGCAGATCGGCGACGAGGCCCAGCAGGGCAACACCCCCGACCTGGCCATCTTCGAGCAGCCCGGCCTTATCAACGACCTCGCTACCCGCGGGTACATCCAGAAACTTCCTGCGGCCGTGCAATCGACCGTCGACTCCACTTTTCCCGCCCAGTGGAACAGCTACACGACGCTCAGCTCCGGAGACTACGCGGCGCCGCTTCTTGCGAAGCTCAACGGCTGGGTGTTCTACTCGCCCGCGGCGTTCGCATCGCTCGGCCTGAAGGCGCCGACCACCTGGGACCAGCTGCTGACGCTGACGGAGTACCTGCGCGCGAAAGACAGCCAGCCGCCGTGGTGCGAGGGCTTCTCGTCGGACGCCTCAAGCGGCGCGGCCGGTGAGGGCTGGATCGACGACCTCGTGCTGCGCGAAGACGGCACCGCGGTGTACGACCAGTGGGTGAACCACACGATCCCGTTCACCGACCCGGCCATCCAAAAGGCCTTCACGGATGCCGGTGAGATCCTGCAGAACAAGGACTGGGTCAATGCGGGTGCCGGCGGCGTCGCCTCGATCAACACGACCACTACCGCCCAGGTCGCGTCTGCGCTCGAGAGCGGCAAGTGCCTGCTCACCCTGCAGTCCTCGTCGTTCCTCGACGACCTGGAACGCACGGGAGACACCAGCAGCGATGTGGGGCCCAGCGCCAGGATCTGGGCGTTCATGCTGCCGCCGGTGACAGCAGGCGCCAACCCCTACACTGTCAGCGGCGACTTCGTGGCCGCGTTCTCGAACGATGCGGACACAGTCAAGGTGCAGGACTATCTCGCCAGCGCGGCCTGGGCGAAGAACCGGATGAGCCTCGGTGGCGCGATCAGCCCCGCCACCGACATCTCTGCTTCGGACAGCCCTGACGTGCTGCTCAACGCCTCGGTCGCCCTGATCCAGGGCGCGCCCGACGACTCGCGACTGAGCGCCAGCGACCTTATGCCCTCCATCGTCGGCGAGGGCACCTTCCTCTCCGGCATGGTCGACTGGATCAACGGGACCTCGGCAGACAAGGTCGGCGCAACCATCGACGGCTCTTGGCCGAAGACCAACGGTTAAGCCCCGCGCGAACCCGTGCGCCCCGGAGCGGTCGCGGTCGCAGGCTCGCCCTAGGGTGAAGTCGTGAGTATGCGAGGTGGTGGCCGGCCGATCGGGTCGAGGGATGCCGCCAGCCAGCGGGAGCGCAATGCGCAGGCCCCCAGGGTCGAGCACCTGCTGCGCCGAATCGGGGAGCTCTTCCGGCCGCATCGCACTGCGCTGACGGTCACCATCGTGCTCGTACTAGTGAATGCTGCGCTCAGCGTCGCGCCGCCGCTGCTGACGCGCCAACTCTTCGATGTGGGCCTGTTCCCGAAGCACGGGCAGCCCAATGTTCCGGTGCTCGTCACCCTGGTGGCGATCATGGTCGGGCTGTGGGTGCTGTCCGCCGGACTCGGCGTCTGGCAGACGTACCTCACCGCGACCGTCGGCAACTCGGTCATGGGTTCGCTGCGCATCCGCCTGTTCACCCACCTCCAGCGCATGGAGCTCGCATTCTTCACGAAGACGAAGACGGGTGTGATCCAGTCGCGCCTGCAGAACGACGTCGGCGGTGTCGCGGGCGTGCTCAACAACACGATCTCGAGCGTCATCGGCAACACCGTGACGGTGATCGCGGCGCTGGTGTCGATGATCATCCTGAGCTGGCAGATGACGATCGTCGCGGTCATCCTGCTGCCGGTGCTCGTGTTCACGCAGCGTCGAGTCGGCCAGGTGCGCGCGCGCATCGCCACGAAGACCCAGGAGTCGCTCAGCGACATGAGCGCGATCACCCAGGAGGCCCTCAGCGTCAGCGGCATCCTGCTGGCCAAGAGCTTCAACCAGCAACCGTCCGAGATCGCCCGCTACGAAGACGAGAACGTTCGCCAGATAGACCTGCAGGTGCGCCAGCAGATGAGCGGGCAGTGGTTCTTCGCCATGGTCGGCATCTTCCTGTCGGTGATTCCGGCGGTCATCTACCTGGTCGCCGCCTGGCTCATCACCCACAACGTGGCCGTGACGGCGGGAACGATCGTCGCTTTCACCACTGTGCAGGCCCGAGTGACGTTTCCGCTGATGGGGCTGCTGCGGGTTGCACTCGACCTGCAGACTTCACAGGCCCTGTTCGCCCGAATCTTCGAATACCTCGACCTGCATCCTGCCCTGGTCGACTCCCCGGATGCCCGGCCGGTGACCCAGTCCCGCGTGGGGACTGTCGCCTTCGAGAATGTGGTCTTCCGCTATCCGGATGCTGGCGACGACACCCCTGCGACGCTCAAGGGCGTCTCGTTCGACATCGAGCCGGGGCAGTATGCCGCCTTCGTCGGTCCCTCGGGTGCCGGCAAGACGACCGTGTCCTACCTGATACCGCGCTTCTACGACGTGGAGAGCGGCAGGGTGGTGTTCGGCGGCGATGACGTGCGCACGCTCCGGCAGGACAGCCTGGTGCGCAACATCGGCATCGTCAGCCAGGAGACCTACCTGTTCCACGCCACGATCGCCGAGAACCTGCGCTACGCCAAACCGGATGCGACCGATGCCGAACTCGAGGCGGCAGCGCGCGCCGCGAACATCCACGACACCATCGCGACGTTCCCGCTCGGCTACGACACGGTCGTGGGTGAGCGCGGTTACCGCCTGAGCGGCGGCGAGAAGCAGAGAGTGGCGATCGCCAGGGTGCTCTTGAAAGACCCGCCCGTGCTCATCCTCGATGAGGCGACCAGTGCGCTCGACACCATCTCGGAGCGTATCGTGCAGTCGGCGCTCGATGAGGCATCCCGTGGGCGCACGACGATCGCGATCGCGCATCGGCTCTCGACCGTCATCGGCGCGGATGTGATCTTCGTGGTGCAGGGCGGCGAGATCGTGGAGTCGGGCACGCACTCGTCGCTGCTCGCGGCCGGCGGCGAGTACTCGCGCCTTTTCGCCGAGCAGGCCGGCACTCTCAGCCCCAGCTAGCGGGTGCGGCCGAGCGCTCCGCGTCTTCTCGTCGCCAGTAACACCAGTCCGGCCAGGATGCCGAGCACGCCCAGCGCGAGCGGCGGTCCGGCGTCGACACCGGTGGCCGCAAGAACGGGACCCGCGACCAGGTCCACCGGGGCGAGGGTGACGGTCGGTGTCGTCGCAGCCACGACCTCGGTGGGTATCGGATCATCGCCGGGCGGCACCGTGAACGCCAGATCGTAGGTGGCCTCTTCTGCCTGCACGCTGAAGTCGCCGCTCGGCGGAACGGGAACGACCACGGGGTCGCCCTGGATGTCTGCGACGGGGCTACCGTCGGAGTGCTCGAGGTCGACATCGGTGCCTGCGGGGATGGGCGCGCCATCCGCCTGTTCGACCGACCCGCTGATCGTGGATGCCGTCGCGAGGGCCGCCAGCCAGAGCTGCATGATCGGGAACCCGGACTGCACGTGGTAGATGAAGGTCAGGCTGCGCACGGCGCTCGACGGAAGGAACCAGTCGTAGGCACCGGAGGTGTCGGCGACGTTGCCCAGCACTAACGGGGTCGGATAGTTCGTGGAGCCGACGGTGGTACCTGTCGGAAACCACTGCGGCGCATCCGTGAAGGGTCCGGCTCCGCAGCTCGACGGCTTCGGGGTGTTGTTGCAGTAGTTGAGCAGCGGTGTACCGCCGGTGTCCTGGGCACCGAGTGCGCTCGCGGGCAGCACTGCGTTGCCCGCGTCGCGCGGGATGATCTGCACGAAGTCGGCGTCGATGTCGCCGACGGCGAAGCCCCAGCCGGCCGGCGGGTTTCCGGCGAAGGTGATCGTGGTCGTCGAGGGGGCCGACGACGCCGCTGGCGACAGGTAGAGGTAGGGCTGGGCGCGGGACGAACCGAAGGTCTGCCCGAATCCCGTGGATGAGCCCAGGAACGCGCTGTCGCCGGTGGGCACCCGGGTGGTCACCGAGTTGGTGACCCAGGTCGTGGCGGGGAAGCCGGCGGCCGGGCTGAAGTTCGCGGCGCCCTGGAACGTCTCTCCGGGAGCACCGGACGTACCGATCGACCAGGTCGGAAACGATCCGATCGTGCCCGCCGGTGCGGAATCGGCGCTCGCCGGGGGCGCCGACACCACCGCCAGCGCCACGGCCAGCGCCACGGCCAGCGCAGCCCCCAGCGCCGCCGCCCCACCCACCGGTCTTTTCCTCACCTTTTCAGAGTAGACCCGGCTGTCTACCTGGCCAAGGGCGGATGTATCCGACTCTTCGTGAAATATATTCGAGGCCGCTTCACTTCTCTATTGCGCTGCAATCGGAGGAACTGGTTCAATCAGAACCACGGTCGCCATCCCGACGGCCAGCTGGACTCGGTTGTCGCTACCCCGCTTCGTCCGACCGGGTTCTGTCGATCGATCCCAGCCTTCCCGTGAGGCTGCATGAACGGCATCCCGCCGTCTTCTCACCCTGTCGTCGGCGCGATGCATGTACTACGGTCGCGCCCGATTTTGCGACCGCACATGAGGCAGAGTCGCCCCCCACAAGTTTTCCGGCTCTGCAGTTTCGACATGCGCTGCCCACTCGAGCGGCGGATGCGCGCACAACGGTTTCATGGACCGGCGTGCGCAACCCCGAACGCCTCCGATAAACCCGGTTCGCTGTGCCGTCGGTGGCGACAATTCCAATGAAGGAACCAAATGTTAAACAGTCTGAAAATCAAGGGCGCGGCAATAGCCGTCTCCGTCGCCCTGCTCGGTGGCACGGCGTGGCTCGCGGCCGGCTCGACCGGAGCATTCTTCAGCGATACCGAACACGGCACGATCAGTGGAACGATCGGCTCGATCAAGGTCTCGACCTACGGTGGCTCTGGCACCGATGGTGCGGACATCGCCTTCACCAACATGCTCCCGGGTGTGCCGCAGACCGTCACGGTCGACTACCAGAACACCGGGGCCAACGCCGAGGACGTCTATATCGTGTTCCCGAACGCGACAGCCCTCAGTGCCCTCAACAACCTCGGCCATTACGGCCAGGGTCACCTTTCGGCGAATGGCCAGCCACTCTTCGATTCGATCAACATGAAGGACAGCCTCGGATCCTGTGGGCCATTCCACCCCGACAATGACGGATGCTGGCCGCTGCAGTCCCAGTACCTCGCGGCGAGCAACGTCGCCCCCGGTGCTACGGGCTCGATTTCATTCACGTTCAACTACTGGTCCAAGCTGACCGGCAACGGCCCCGGCGTGTTCAACACATACCCGGTCCCCGGACAGACCACGACCCTCGCGGCGGACGGTAGCGGCAGCGGCCTTCCGTACGAGGTTGTCGCGACGCAGCCCGGTGTGACCCCGGGACAGGTGCAGTAGTTCCCGCACGCGGGTGCCGCGCCGCCTGGGAGGGGCGCGGCACCCGTCTTCACCGCACGGTTCACGATCGAAGGGAGTTGTACACGTGAAGCGCTGGAAGATCGTCACGCTCATCGTCGTGGGCGCCCTCGCGCTGGCGACGTTCGGCGTGGTCGTGTCGGGCGTTCTGCCCTACCGTGTCTTCATCGTGCACACCGGCTCGATGACTCCGACGATTCCGTCCACCAGCGCTGTCATCGTTCGAGTGAACCAGTACCGGGTCGGGCAGCCGATCTCGTACTACGAGCAGGGGCAGGTCATCACCCACCGCCTGGTCGACATCAACGCAAACGGGACGATCGTCACCAAAGGCGACGCCAACCCGACTGTCGATCCCTGGCATCCGAAAACGACCGCCATCATCGGCGGCGTGATTGCTGCTCCACCGCACCTGGGTTACTGGCTCATGTATCTGAAGAACCCGCTCGGCCTGGCGTCAATCCTGCTCGCGGCGGTGACCTGCTGGCTCATCTGGTCGTTCGTTTGGCAGGTGGCGCCCACGGAGGTGAAATCTCCTTCTCCTCCTCGTCCGGCCAGGAAACACGCGGATCCGGCGATTCGCCATGGTCGGCTTCGGGCAGGCTGACGCCGGGCAGGTGAAGGTTGCCTATGCCGGCGTATCGGTTGGCGGGTTGGCTGAGGTAGTGGCGTCCGGAGGGCATGGTCCAGTGGATGTCGCCGTTGGGTAGGTGTTTCACTCTGACCGCGGTGTGGTGTTTTTCGTCGTGATGCATCGGGCATAGGTGGGCGAGGTTGTTGTGGGTGGTTTGGCCGCCGTTGTGCCATTCCTGGGTGTGGTCCAGGTCGCATCGGGTGGCGGGGCG